>Ga0114963_10000622_pt1 | contig 23883 bp, 51 predicted proteins | sample C_131016_EF_Meta_FD_87019 | JGI IMG/M metagenome (GOLD analysis project Ga0114963, IMG submission 87019) | Freshwater microbial communities from Lake Croche, Canada to study carbon cycling - C_131016_EF_MetaG | ecosystem: Environmental > Aquatic > Freshwater > Lake | place: Lake Croche, Canada...
ACTAATTGGTTGTATAACAGAAAAAGAGCTTATAAATAGTATTAATGGAAATTGTGAATTCACCCCCCAACAGTTTATTCTATAAACTTTGACACTAATAGAATATTATATTGTGGATATTAAAGATAATGGTATTTTAACTTTCCTATTTCTACTCTTTGTGCAAGTTCAATTACGATATTAGACAATAATTTTAAACGATGTTCATGTATTTCTTCAGATTTCATTTCTATGCTTGTTTTGTCTATCTTTGTGAGTTGAACAATAAACTCTGAACCATTTTCGGAGTCATCTTGAACTATTTTATTTACCATTAGATCAATAAAACCTAAAACCAACAATTCAAAAAACAGAAGTTTAAAACTGCTAGGTGTGAAAGTCCAATTATGACAATCAGTATGATTTTCAGAAAGTAAATTATCTTGGTATAACTTCCATGAAACTTCAAGTTTTTGAGGATAAAGAACAACTTCTTGAGAAGAATGTGGCCTCCAAGCACTTTGTTTGTCAGCCCAAGATTGATGATTTATGGAATCTAAGTAGACTTCAGAAGAATGTCTTTTGGTTTTATTGTTATATACCGATAATACTTGACCAAGAGAGGAAGGATTTCTAAAAAAATCAAAGTTATATCTTAAATCTGGGACTGCCAAGTTAAATACTCCACTCTCTTTAAGCAGGTTAGAGCAAGATTTTAAAAAATCAAGAATATCAACCACATGTTCTATTGAATGACTGCTTATTATATAATCTAAATTGTTACCAACTTTATTTTTTACCGCTTCCTCTAAAGACTCATTTTTCCAATCCCACAAAATGTCTATATCTTCTATATTTTTAGACAATCCATGCGACATGATTTCTGGCGATAGTTTTTTGATTAAATCTTCTTTAGAACATATATCGACTATTGTTGTTTGCCATCCGTCTTTTTTTGGTGCAATTGGATGATAAAAAGGTCCAATTTCCAATCCTTTATCTGTTTTTGATATGTTTCTAAGTAATAGTTTATAGCGTTTGTATATTTGAGTGTTTTTTACTAAATACTCAAGTTCATCTTTATTGTGACTGATTTCTGATTCTGATACTATTGGCGTATAGGGCGTCACTCTAGATTTCATATCAATATAACAAATTATTTGATATTCATTTTTATCTTTAATGTCGAATATTTTGCCCGCTAGTATTTCGTTGGTTTCTTTATTGTAAAAATATACTTCTTCGTCTTTTGAAAATCTACTCATTTCTCTGACCACTCTTCAATTCTTTTCTTTGCTTGTTCTATAGCATCATTCATCCATAATTTAGCATTTTGAGCGTATTGTTCAAAATAAATCATAGAACTTGGAAGTGAACGACAATGATCAATGTTATTATCATTTGTTCTCTCATAGTTCTGCTCTGAACCTATTAGTAGAGAATTTATACCGTTTTGTTTAAGTTGATAGTTAATTAATAGTTCTGTGTCAGGCCAATTTGGGCCACATACTGCTGGTTTGAGTTCTACTCCACGATTATTACATAATCTTCGGAGACCCCAAGTTGCATCAATTTTGTCTAGTGCTATTACATCAAACATAGTGCAAGTATGCCCTAGCATCCATTCCCAATCTGGATGTGGTCTAGGACTAAGTTGATAACCAACTGCTTTATGCACTTCGCAGAGTTCAACCATTTCAGCTAATAATTCTCTTCTTTTAAGAAAACAGTCTGAATGGGTGCAAAACAAGAACCTAGTATGAACGAATGATAAACTCAAATCCATAGCCGCTGTTACTGGTTCACTTGGATGCCGCCAACTATTGGAACGAATAAAATGAATCTCAACATCCTCATCCCTTAAATCTTCAATACTCCTAGTATCCTCGCTCCCAGTATCAACGATCACAATATAAGGTCTTTCAGTTTGTAGTCTGAGAGTTTCAATCACTAATGGTAAACTATCCATAGCATTGATACAAGGTATGACCGCTGTGACCTTATATTCCCAAGGCTTTTTAACAACTGATCCTTCCCAAGGAGTTGGTAATGATTTATCAGGAGCAATAGATGGTTTTTTCATTACACTATTATAGTAAATTAAAAAAAATTATCTAATAGTTAACTCTAGCAATTATTCTCTCCCCTCTCTCTAGATGTTCTACTCTATTTTGAAGATTATTAAACTGCTTTTCTGTTATGATTTCTATCTTTAATAGAGTTTCAATAGAGTCTTGAGTTAATTTTAAGGTTTTATCATGAACACTGTTGCTAGCCAGAATGGATCCTATGGCTAGGTATGATATTAATATTAAAATTAAATGTGCGTCTTTGTTTTTCATAGAGTCTATTATTGCAGAATATTTGAAATTTGTCAAAGACCTATTGAAAAAATCTATAATTTAACTATAAATAACATATCCTCGACAAATGACCTATTGTCTAGGTTCTTTATGCGAACAAAGAACCATCGCTCAAGATGAGGAATTGAGTATAATTTTTAGGTTTAAAGGAGGTTCGTATGGTTTATTCAAACAAGTTTGTAATGTGTATTATTATTGACGGTAAAATTCAAAAAGAATTAGCAAATGGAACCGTAATCATACCCTTTGGAAGTGAATACACAATCAGGTTTAGAAATAAAAACGACCGCAGAGCAGTCGTTAAATTTAAAATAGACGGTGAAAATGCAAGTGCTGATGGTTATGTTATAAACGCCAACAGTTTTATAGACATAAAAAGATATGCCCATAAAGATTGTGCATTCAAGTTTGTTTCTTTAGACAGTGAAGAAGCAATAGATTTTGGAAAAAACGGAAATAATGATGATAAAGTAAAAGGTTTGATTGAATCTGTTTTTTATTTAGAAAAGCAACTTCCTGTTACTTATACATACAATCCTTCAATTTGGAATAACAATAAGTGGCCAAATACCTCAAATACCTATTGGATGTCATCAACTACCCCATGTAGTTGGAATGCTACTTGTGATTCACACACATACAATAAACACGCTCCTCGATCCCTACACAGAAATAATAATTCAGATCAATCTGGAATCCAAAATTCATATCCAACCCATGATCAGATTCTTAATAATGATATCAAGGACGGGGCTACAGTTGAAGGCAAACCAACGCAGCAAAATTTTTATGAAGTCTCAATTGATTTGGAATCCGATTTTGTTACTTTAAAATTATTTTTACAAGGAACAAAGCGTATCAATGGATCTTATCCTGTGCATGTCGCATCAGATAAAGAAAATAATATAAAAATAATTCGTTCCAACTCGGAAATAGAAAAAGAAAACGAAGATCTTAGGAAACAAATAGAAGAACAAAAAAAGCAAAAAGAATTAGATTTTCTTTTAAAAGAAAATCTAAAACTAAAAGAAGAATTAGAAAAATTAAAAAATCAGTAGAATTGGAAGATGGATTAAAGAACATGAAGGGTCAAGTTTTAAAAGGCTTGACCCTTCACTATTTCTCAAACTGATTTTTTAATAATCCTCAGTATATTTCTGGCTAGACTAGCACTTCCTATCATTCGGCCGTCTGTATAATCATCCAGACCATAGCCACCTTTTTTATTCTTCTCAGTTTGTTTGTTTATTGCACTCTCACAGAGTTTAATTATCTCCAGTATTTTATCTTTTTCTTTCATAGAAACTAAACTGTGAAATGTGATAGACTTTAACAAAATGATAATGAATGAGCTAAAATATTTTGTGGGATTCATCATACATATCGTATGATAAATAAATGTTTGGATTGTGATAAGCTATTAGAATCTTCTCGTGGTCGCACTAAAAAGAGATGTGAAATTTGCAATAAAAATCATAGAAAATTATATTGGCAAAAAAGAGAAGAAAATCCAGAAAGAAAAAAACAAAATAAAATCAGGGTTGATAGATTTAGAGAAAAAAATCCGGAGAAGGTTAGAGAATACAATAGAAACAGTAGATTCGGTAAAAATAGGGAAAGATATCTGGAAAATAAAAAAAATTCCTACAAGAGAAATTATGAAAATAATATACAAACAAAATTGAGCAGCATATTAAGAAGCAGGTTTTATATGGCTTTAAAGGAAAACAAAAAAATCGATTCAGCTATAAAACTTTTGGGTTGTTCAAGAGAAGATTTAATAAAACATATAGAATCTCAATTTGTTGAAGGAATGAGTTGGGATAATTGGTCCGTTAATGGATGGCACATAGACCATATTCGGCCTGTTTCATCTTTTGATTTATCCGATCCGTTACAAGTTGAAAAATGTTTTCATTACACCAACTTACAGCCATTGTGGGCAAAAGATAATTTATCTAAATCAAATAAGTTATATTAGTAATTTTTCATGTTTGGTGGGATTCTTGCCCCAACATGGAACTATAATGGATAACTTTGTGGGTTATAGACCCCCCAAAATCAAAAAAAAGATTTTTTTCATGTTTGTTTAAAGTGCCTTTTTTTATGGGCACTTAGAAAAAAAATAAAAAGAAAATAAAAAGATGAAAAAGAGTTGGCTTGGCCCCTCCGCTTTATAGCCGCTCTTTATTCCCTCTATTATCTCCATTTTTAGCTTTTGACGGCTTTTTAATCTTTTTTAATCATCCCATAGCCTGATTTTTAAAAAAGCTTTAAAAGGCCTCTAATAGGCTTTAAACAAGAATCCCTGTTTTTCCCAGAGTTCCTTGATCTTTAATCTGCTATATTCATGTATTGGATCATATCCCCTGTTGTATGTGCTAGGGAGACATGTTTCAATGAATAAAGGTACGTTTAAACAAACACCACTAGTGAATAAAAGATTTTCTACTATGGGCATAAGATCTGTACCCTTGATATCAAACAAAAATTCATTGTGATTCACCATATAACTCTTTAATAGTTTTTCTGCATAGGTCCTCTTCATCATACAACTTGCACCCCAATCATAACTATCTCGAGCTCGAATGTTTAATTCTGGTATTTTATTTGCATTAATACTATTAATTCTGATTAATTGAACAACTTCCCAATCTTTTGGTAAACTATAGAGGAATTCATTCCAAGTGAAGTTCCAATAATGACTAGTAATGAAACTGGTATCATCTTCTAGGAATATTCCGTATTCCTCACTTGTTTCATCTAGCCAATTCTTAATGCACCTTAAGAACGTTATGTTTGTGCCGTGATGATTGACACTTTCAATATAAGGGCCAGTTATCTTGACCAGTTCCCGGTATTCTTCAAATCTTTCTGTAGAGAATCTTTTATAATTTGTGATATTATATTCTTTGAATTGATTCTCCATAAACAGGAAGCGATCCTTGCTTTCTTTTAAATTTATATAATTAATTCTTGAACTCTGGTTGAACTTGAGACTCATGCTCCTAACTTAGTATATTTATTATTTTTCAAACGATAGCCTGGAACACCACATAAACTAAACATTAATATTTCTTCACCATTCTTTGTTGAAAAGTCATGGTGGAAGTTGTTTACTTCTTCAAAAGTAGCTTTAGTTACTATTTTTTTAAGTTCACCTTCACCAGATTCAATTAAGCCTCTTCGCATGTCTTTTGCTATTCTATTGCCAATCACTGTGCTTAGGAGAAGTTTTTCACCATTTGATAAATTGTTCTGTGTGACCACTAATACATTGTTATCAACTGAATGGACTTTAATGTCTTTTGGTAGTCTGCCTAAGAACACAATGTAGAACCTTGAAAAATCCTTACACATCAGTTCTTCTGCTTCACCTTGAGTTTTCATTGTGTTAGCCCTTCTCACTTCCTTGTGAAACCCTCCTCCGCAAATACACTCTATACTGTAGAACCCCCCCTGTCAAGGTAACACATTTGAGTTATTTTATTTTTTTTGTATTAAAAATATAATTTACAAATGTTTCATACCTGCAACTTTGCGGACATGATGATGACTATAGTGTTCACACATTTTTGAATCTAAGATTTCTTGCTGTGTTTCTATATAAGGGTATGACATACTATATAACATTCTTGGACTTTGTTCTCATGCCTGACGAAAGTGATGAATAATATGAAAACATATAAAGAATGGAAAATTAGTGAAGATGTGATGAGCAGATCAGGATTCCTTAGTCACAACAAAATACCTCATGGTGAATATCATCCAAAGAACTTTGACAGATACAAGTTCAAGACAGATGAGAAAAAAGTTCAAGACTATCTTTCAAAAATGAAGAATTCAATTCTGAATGATGTTTTAATAGGAAGTGAAGCATTGAGCGGATTTTATAATAATGATCAAATTGTGAAACTATTAGACAATTATTTGACAGAACTAGCTAATCTTGGAGTCAAGTTTTGAAGGTTTCTCTGTTTCTTTTTGGTACGGTCTCTGCTTGTGGAAACTAGTAAAAACAGTATGCTTGCCAGTTTCGACCAGAAACTCGCTGAATACAAGACTCTCCTAGAGAGTCACGACTGGTATTACAGTTGGAGCGACGATAATAGGGTCTGGCGTAATGGTGAACAGAACCTCAAGCGTCTGAAAGAAATTGCAGAGTTTGGTGGTTTGGCTTATCAGATCCTGTTTAACGAGGAATACCAGAAACATTTTAATGAGGGGTGTTTTAAGACTAGTTTTTCACACACTGGTAATCCCTTTTGTGGATCTCCTCCTTTTAAAGTCTAGGGTTTCCCTCTGGTACGGTTTTTGACTATGCAAAACATTTGATTAGTCAGACTTGTGGAACCTGTTTCGACAACTTGTTTCCACCGGAGAATGATTATGATGAAGATTAATCCTCATCCTGACTGGATTGAAACTGGCCTAAAAACCCGTCCAGATTGTTATCATTATATTCGTAAAGTGAGTCTAGTAACCTCTACTGAAGGCAAGGGTTATTGGAGCAGAGTGGCTAAAGATGTGAAGATAATCAAACTAGATTTGAATACCTACGAAGGACACGATGATCGGTTTGAATTAAGGGCGTATTTTTCCAAGAAAACTTGGAATGTTGAAAAGCATGGCTTGATTTATACTGACAAACTTTGGCTCACCACCTTTAAGAAAAGTCTAGTTGATTCTGGCTTCAGTAAAATGGGACTCCACGCAGTAGACTATAGTGAACAGGGTATGCAGGGTGATGATTATGTGAGTATGGATGTGTCGTCACCCGGTGTTCACGATCAAGTTGATAGTTTCATTAAAGATTACGAAAAAGTTCTTTATAGTGTCAAAGACAGGTTTTTAGGTAGTTTAAGAAAGAAGTAAGTTTCCTTTTGGTACGGTTGGTGGTTGTTCCCGATTCAACGTGAGTCTGGAAGAAAGGGTTGTTAAAGAGGGAGTTTAATACTATGGGTCGTGCTAAGGGTCAGGCTGGTGTGTCGCTGGAGCGTTTCCTCACCTGTGTCATCGAGACGCAGCGGGCTGGCGGTAGTGTTGAAGATGTTGCGAACGAACTGGGCATTGTGGCCGGTTCGGTTTCGGTGCGTCTTTCGCAGTTGCGGAAGAAGCATGGTCTGAATATCCCCCGCTTTGAGGGTGGTGGTCGGACTAGCAACACCGCTGAACGGGCAGCGATGATCCTCGCCTCGCTTGGGGTTGAGTGAAGGATTTAATCTTCTCCCCTCCCCCTTTAATGTGGGGGGAGGGGAGGGGTTGACGAAAAGTCTGTTTCTGGTACGGTAGTGTTTTGTTGTTGATTAAGTCGGGCGACCCTAGCTCAATTGGCAGAGCACGAAACTTTTAATTTTGGGGTTCTGGGTTCGATTCCCAGGGGTCGCACTCTTTGTTTTTCTACTACGTACCCAGACCTCTATCAGTTTTTCTATATTGTTTTGCGAGCGGAAAATCGCACTCTTCGTTTGTCTATGGAAAAAAATGAAATCTACAGAATTAAACGCTGCACTCGCCAACCTTCTTGATAGTTTTGTTGAACCAATAAAAGTATTGGGCAAGGATGTTAAAGTTGGTGATTATTGCTTTGTGGTCACACGATGGAAACAGATCAACGGTTGGTTTAAAATTCAAGATATCGAGCCCGACAACTATCAGTTTTTCTATATTGTTTGCAAAGCGAATGCTGGTACGTTGCGAGCGGAAAATCGCACTCTTCGTTTGTCTATGGAAAAAAATGAAATCTACAGAATTAAACGCTGCAGTGAACAACCTTCTTGATAGCAGTGCTGATACCATCGCATCTTTGATTGTTAGATATTTTATTTGACCATTATTGCAGCATTTGATACAATGTTTAGACAAGATTGTTTTGTGTTTACCACAGGAACATAAATCATATTGATTTGGGTATTTTGAAGCAGGATCCATATCCTAAAATAGTAAAAATTTTCTTTCCCTCTGGTACGGTGAGTGAGCATGGAAACAATCCAAAAAGAAAAACTCCTCACCAGTTTTGTTGAAGTTAAGAAAATTTATCTTCATGCTCGTCGATGGTTTCGCCTGCACCGCCCTCGTGGCGGGTGCCATACCGTTGAAATCTGGGTAAATGACCATTTGGTTCATAAGATTGGTTTCACTTATGGGTATGGGGATCAATGGTCATACAATGCCGGCAAGTGGCTGGTTGATAATGGTTATGGCCGATTGCAACTAGGTTTTAGTGGATACTATCCCATCAGCAGATATTGCCGAGAAAGTGGAATAGAGTATAATCATACTGTTGAAGATGTTAAAAGAAAGAGGGATCTTTAATGAGTGATCAACATTCTAATTGGTGGTACAAATTTGTTAGTGGTATGCCTCCACTCAACAAGATTAGCAAAGACTTTGAAACTTCGTCTCAAACATTTAGTGAAAAAGTCGCAGATTTACGATCTAGAATCAAAGAGTTCAAAGATAAAGTTGAATCAGAGACTAAGGCTTTTTATAAGAATAAGAAGAAGAAAAAAATTCTTCGTCGTGACCCTGCCCGCCCCTGGTAAAAAGGAAATTTAATTATGACTACCTTGACTAAAATTATAATGCCAAACGTGGAAGTTCTTCGTAAGACTGGTTATAAGGTTCGTGTGTATCACGGGCGAACTTATCTCCGTTGTGAAACTAATGAAAGGCTTAATGCTCCCTCGATCTACTACGAGTATATGAGCAAGCGTGAATATGAACACTTCAATAATGAAGTTCGCCGGGTGAACTGGGAACTCAGTTGCAAGGGCGGCTTTACTATTGTGGAGATTACTACTCCTGATGGTCGTGATCTGAGGGGTAAGTTTAATGTTCCAGCAGGCGGAATGTTTAATCGTAAACTGGGTGTGAAGATTGCTACTAATCGGGCTCTTAAGAGTGGGGCATAAAATGAAGATTTTTGTAGTATTTGATTTTCCGGAAATTAAAGATGCTAATAGCGAGGAAGCCACTTTTGAGATTGATAGTCTGAGTGAGGATGTCAATGGTCTTGGTTATAATTGGTATATTGATGAAGTTATAGGAGAAGAGGATAAAGGTTGACCAATATCCTCTATTAGACTATAATAGAGGTATTATGGAAAAATATAATTGGATTGTTTGGAAGAACAACCGAATAGCAGGGTATGTATCTGCTTATAGCGAATGGGACGCAAATAGATTCGCCAGAATGAAGTTTGGTTGTGAAATCTGGGTAGAGAGAACGGTAGAATCTGGTACGGTGTGAGGGTGTCACACGGAGAACTCTAGATGCTAGACGATATTGACTTTAGTGATTTCATTCTTGGTGGTGAAACTGAAGCCACTCAGAAGAAGAATAAGAGAATCCCCCTTGACGTTTTCCTCAAGAGTATTGTAGAAGCCGTTAAGAATGGCGGAAACAGTATTAGTGTTGCAAATGAATTGGGGATCTCTCCTCAAGCAGTAAGGCAGCGTTGTCATAAACTCCGGGCTAAGGGAGCCCCTGTGCCACAATGGTGAATCTTATGGATAAGGAACAGGCTATACTCTTTTGTAATATCGCAGGTAAACTTTCTTATTCAAAGAGTTTAACTCAAGATAATCATCTCAAGAATAGTTTAGACGATATTCTCGAGATGATTAGTTTGTATTGTGATACTGCTCCTGATAATCTACTTCGTAATAATATCGACGTTGTTATGGAGCATAAGAATTGGCAGATTTCCGGGGGTTCGAATCCCTCAGATTCCGTTTAATTCTTGAGGAATAAGATGCGTAAGATTGAACAAGAGATGATTGATAGCATCTTGAACAAGAACAAGAAGAATCATTCTTGTGGCAACACTAGGGTTGAAGTTGCCGATGATGTGATTCTTGTCTTTTTGTTTAATAACCTGATTGCTAAAATTACCAACAAGACTGTAGGGATTAATAATCAGGGATACACTACATATGTTACCAAGAGCCGGCTTAATTGTATCCTTCGTAAATTTTGTGAAGGTAGAAATATTTACCAGAAAGATTTCAACTGGTATATTAGTGGCGAGCCCATATTAAACAATAGTTCAGAATACCCCAGTAATGTTTGGAACTACTTTCCAAATGTGGTACTGTTGAAAAGTTTTGAATGAAACAATACGTCATAATTGATACAAAGAAAAAATTTGTTGATGGTGAATATCCGTCAGGTGGTTTTGAAATATATTTATTGAGTGCTGGGAAAGAGTTATATATTGACTCTAGTCCCGATTGGGATAGTGTATCAAATTTTGTGAATATGGCCAGTAAAAATTCTACCATTCAGGTTGAATACAGGTCTGCTAAATAATAGTAATGTTTTACGTTCACATTTACTATGAACAAGGGCAAATCAAATACGGCCCATATGAGAATCCAGAAACATTACATAATTTTTTGGATAATCTTCCTTATGATGAAAATTTAATTGTTATGGAAACAGTCAAGGAAGAAACGGCCCGATAGTTTTTGGTACGGTAGAGTAGTAACGAAAGGATAAAAAAAATGGAACATTATCGTTATTATTGCACTGTTAAACTCAACAACATTGAGGACAGGCTCAATATTTATAACTGCGATCCCGGTGATGCCACTATGTGGTACGGCGGAATCTGTGAAGTTATGGAAATCTTTGGAGGTACGGTTAGTAACCTTATGGGTGAACCTGTAACTCAGGATCAAATCCTAGAGGAATTTAGGAAGGAAGAAAGTGACGCTAAACTTAGTTTCTGCCTAGCGACTGGCATGACCCGCCGTGATGCTAGTTCTGTGACGGTTAGTTTCAAACCTTCTGTGAATGAAATTGTTTCTTCTGAGAACCCTGTAGACGAAAATAACAATAGTCCACTAAGGTTCCCAGAATAATGAATGAACATATCAAGACTTTTTTAAGTGAAGGTTTCGGAAGAAACTTTATAATCGGTATTCATGTAAGTGGATTTAGGGTTACGGTTAGAGATAATCTTTATGACGAAGTAACTTTTAGCACAGGTAATGATATTGATACTTTAATGCTTGATTGCATTGATCAATTCAATAGTAGTGTGAAAGTTAAAGCGGCTGAGAAGGTTAAGAGACTGGCGAGAAGGAAGAAGGAAATACAGAAGGAACTTGAAGAAGTCTCAACTGAGTTAACGAATATAACTCTGAACTCATTCCAGAAATAAAAAGAAATAAACAGAGAAACTTGTCTTTTGGTACGGTTGATGGACGTTGCGACGGTGAGCCACTTCGGCAAACGGCAACAAAGGGTTGAATAACGCAGGAGATTACTACTATGGGTCGTCAAGTTGGACAGAAGGGTGTCGCTCTGGAGAAGTTCCTGACCACGGTGGTCGAGACGCAGCGGGCCGGCGGTTCGGTGCAGGACGTTGCCGATGCTCTGGGCATCACGGCCGGTTCGGTGTCGGTGCGTCTCTCGCAGTTGCGGAAGAAGCACGGTGTGAACGTCCCCCGGTTCGAGGGGTCGGGCCGCACCAGCAACACCGCAGAGCGGGCGGCTGAGATTCTCGCCAGCCTTGGGGTTGGTTGAAGTTAAAGGCTGATATAATAATCGGCCATACGAACCCCCTCCCGTAAAACGGAGGGGGTTTATTTTTTATTTGTTATAGACTATATTGTTTTTGGTACGGTAAACAACCATGCCTTTGGTCCTGAGAATATTCTTAGTGTGAGAAATTTTGTATGAAAAATATCAAGAGTATTATGAAAGAGTTAGAGAAGAGTGGTTCTGGCTGGGTCGCAGTGATTGCTGTCTCGTTATTTTTTTTGGCTGATCGGTCAGTGGCAATGCCGCCCCTGTTTGAACCTCTTACTGAGTGGCAACAGAAGGAGGAGCAGCGACTGCATAGCGAGCAATGGTTGCAATCTCAACGGATTGTAGCCGTGCCTATCATAGTCACCCCTACTGGAGACGTAGAGAAACTGCGTGACGAAATCAGGGAACTTCGGAGGGAACTGGCGGAACTTAGGGCTGAAGTGACGAAGATGCAAAAGCGGAAGTAGCCAGAACTAAGATTTATCCAGCCGATAATTTCTCCATACATCGTCTAACAACCATGCCCCGTTCGTATAGAAGTTAGTATACTGGGCTTTCATCTCAGGGACGCCGGAGCGTTACCGGCACGGGGTACTTTTAACCATTTCCTTTTAACCATTTCCTTATGGCATTGTCAGAAACACCATATTTTTTACCAGTGCCAACATAACCCAATTCTTCTATATCTTTTAGCAATACGTCTTTATTGGGTCGCTCAACCCTTCTTTGACGCTTCCCTATTTCGGGGGCTATGTGTTTTGTAAAACAATTCATACAATGTTTGGTTCTTCTATTGCTTGTTCTGTTGGAACATAGGACGCACTTATTTTTTGAACGATTCTTGCCACTATGAGTATGTGTTTGGCTATGACAGTTAGGACAAAGTAGTCTTAAGTTTTCAATTCTATTGTCATTTGATATTCCGTTAATATGATCTAATTGTATTGTTAATGGTTCGCCATGCCACTCACCATTGTTTCCGCATTTAGAACATTTATTTTCCCACCCTAGTTCACTAAGTAATCTTCTTTTTAAATCTTTTCTGCTGTAGTTTGAGTTTTCAATTAGGATTTGTGAAAAGGGGATTCGATTTGAATATGACTGAAACTTTCTTCCCCTATTACTACCTAAACCTAATTTAATATGGGAATAATCAATCTGCTCTTCGTCCAATCTTCGTTTAAGTATTTTGTACGATGCTCCACTTGAAACCATTTCGCATTTCCGTATAATCTCTGCTATGCTATTTGAAGATTTAACTATCTCCATCATTGTCTCTTTAGGTATCTTCCAGAATAAACTTGTTCGCTCCCTTTCACGCATAAATCTCCTTTAAAGTTAGAACCGTGTATACACTAATATAGTGTCCTAACTTTAAATTTTAAAAACTTTATGAAACGATCAAATAACTATTCTGTGAAAGAAGAAGGCCGCTGGTTTGTGGTTTATAAGGATCACAAGCCAGTCACCGATAAAGGTGATATTCACCAAAAGCCATTTGTAGTTAAATGGCAGAATAAAGAATCAGCTGAAAAGTATATAAAAGAATTAAACAAAAACTTTGACGGTGAAACAATCGCTAGTTTGTATTTGGTACGGTAACCAAAGGATTATCCGCAATGATTACTATTTCAGCAAATGAGTTTCGCCGCCTGATCGGTCATATTCAGGAATACCTCGACAATCCTAATCTGCCTAACACAATGGCAAAGATTGCTATCGATACTCTTAAGATGTACGATATCGAAGCATGGGAGGAGAATGAGAAGCATACATGAACACATGGAAAAGCAGTCATAACTTCCCTCCGGAAAAGGATCAGGAAGTTTATTACTTCGGCCCTAATATTGGGATCGGTATTGGCAAATACCATTACGAAGAACGTGAAATAAAGGGAACTAAACTTTGTCCTCATATCTTTGTGAATAATAAGTTCGGAGTAGTAGACGCTTGTGATGCTCCATTCTGGATGCCTTATGATAATGAAAAGGCTAAAGGTTGGTGTCCAATCATTCCAAAAGAATATACTAAGGGCATATACGAGAACGATTGATTTTGGTACGGTGTGGAGTCAACGAGATACAAACTGTGTGTCTGCCGACAGTAGAGAGATAGCCCAGCAAACAGCGTCTGCATCTAATGGGTGTATGGGGTTGCCGAACTAGGCTATGGTGAGGCTTATGCTGCTCTCTATCCGGGTTGGATTCCCGGCACAGATTCAATATAAATGCGTCAGGGGTCGGATAGAAACCTAATAAGGTTGAATAGTGCGTGATACCGGACACTATTTGTGAAACTATCGTGGAGCGTAACTCAACTGGATAGAGTTCCACTTGTTTAAAAGCAAGAGGAGTTATGGGTTCAAATCCCATTGTTCCATAAGTCGATCCATTCTCAGCCGGTATAACAATATTATGAAAATAAAAGCAACACAAAATGCTCGAAAGTGGGTTAAAGAAAGAATAAAGCGTCATCCTGGGACTTGGGAAGTCGAACAGAGTGAAAAAAGTGTACCTTGTTGGCCAGGTGAAAATAGTATACTATTAAAAAACCTTGACGATCTTTGGAGCGGTTGGTTTCCTGTGAAAGATATCATTATTGAGAATGAGGAATAGTTGATTTTGGTACGGTTGTGTGAAAGACAATAAAGGAAGATAACATGAAAACTGTATTTGTTGTTTTTGACCCAGTTCATCCATACACTAACTTCAAGGTTTATCAAAGCGTTGAAAATGCTGCGAAGGATCTGAGGAGCAATGGTTTTACGATTGACTTCTGTGACGACTGGGGGCATGGTTTAGTGCATGGGCATGGTTTAGTGCATGGTTTAGTCTACAAAAACAAAAATACCCCTGAACAAAGATTTTTGTATTCTCGCTTGGTAGAAGATTGTGAAGAAAACAAAAACTACATTGCAGATAAAGATGAAGATTTGGCTTGTTAAAGATTTTTGATTTTGGTACGGTTGTGGGAAGTTAGTATATAGTGTACACTTGTGGGAAAGAGGGATATATGAACGAATCCAAACAAGAGTTTGTAGATTTGTGCTGGAAAGAACTGCTAAATCAATGTGCATCTGATCCAGATAAGGCTATTCGTCTTGTGATGGTTACTAAAGACGATGTTAATAAAGCAATGACTAAGGTTTTCAACATCATCCAACAGAACAAATAATATTCGGAATGGCTAATAGAATCATGAGTGATTTTTGATTTTGGTACGGTTGTGGGTTGTTCCGAAACAAACATTCTTCAAAGGATTAGAAAATGTTTTACCTTCAGATTGCCAGTTTAGTTGTTGGGTTACTTGTTGCTTGTCTCCAGTGTGGTAAGGAAGCCGCTCCTGTTGTTCACACTATTGTGGAGGCAAGAAAGCATCATCACAATGAACCCCAATATAATGTCTATAGGGGTTATGATAATAACTACCGGTATTGGAGTGATTCTACCGGAACATATTGGTGCAGGGTGGATCGTCAAGGCTCTATGGAGATTGCTGTGGTGAATCAGTCCTCACAATCTCAGCAGCAGATTATGATTTGTCAGACTCCTAACAATATGGTTCGTTGATTCCGGTACGGTTCAAGAATACCTCAAAGGAGAAAAACAGTGGACAACTGGACTATTATCGACGATACTAAACTCCGTCACGTTTGGCGTTGTGCAGATTGTGATTGTGTTACTCATGTTACTCCGTGGTGGTATGAAGATGCCGGAACCCCGGTATGCGAAAAGTGCGGCGAAGATATGAAGTATCTTAGCACAGAGTTCAATAACATCTAGTACGGTTCCACCTTACCCAAGGAATAAAAGATGAACACTGAACTGGAACAAATCGCACGGGCTATCATCGGCATTGTTGAAACTCTGGAGCGAGAAAAAACTCTCTCTGATGAACTCCGTCAGATTTTGGTACGGTAAAGGTTTGTCCTAAACATCACTAAAGAGTAATAAAGATGACAACAACAGACATTTTCATCATCGGTATGTATCTGACTAGTCTTGTTGGTATGGTTGTGATCGTAGCGAGTTTCTTTTGGGCGATTGATACTTTGGTCAATGCACTTTACAAGCCAACCTCTAAGATTAAAACCATGATTGCTGAGGATGGTACTGAATGGCAGGTGGGATATATTGACGAGTTCCCCGGCTATACGAAACTTTTCTAGTACGATCAATCATCAAGGAGAAAACAATGAACGACTTCTATGATGGATTCTATGAAGGTTGGTGGGGGACTAAGAATGTGAAGGGTCACGACGCCCACAAGGGATACAATAAACACGATATTACTTCAAGGAGAAACTATCGGGACAGGGTATTAGAATACCTTAGACTGGAGTTTTGTGATATTGGGGATTGGTGGCATCTTCCCATCAGTGGCGTTAATATCAACAGGGTATTGTTAATCAGCCTTATTAACGACTGCCAGAATGATAATATGAAGATCAACAACGCCAGCGGTGTTGTTTACGAATGGCTGAAGGGCCGGAATCTGATTTAGTACGGAGCAGAGATATGGAAAACAGTTTTTACGGTTTTTGGAGAGAAAAAATGCCAGACGATACAAAAACTAGTAGTGGTCTTGACCGGCAAACTTTGAGTTTCCTTGAAGATTATTACGCAAGGGAGACTGTGAAGCCGGTTTCAAGCCTTATCGAAGCCGCCACACAGTTTGAAAAGGAGCCAGATTTTAAGAACTATCTGGCTATGAGGGATCTTTTTAGGGATATTGAAGCAAATATGACACGGAGAGACGGTTTCCGTTGTCATAATCGGTAAAGGATAAGATTCGGTACGGTTAGGGTTTGTTCCGACAGCAAGCCAATGAGGCAAGCGGGAACCAAAGGGTTGGTAACTAAGCAGGAGATGATTACTATGGGTCGCCAAGTTGGCCAGAAGGGTGTTGATCTTGAGACGTTTCTCACCACGGTTATCGAAGTGCAGCGGGCTGGTGGCAGCGTCGAGGACGTTGCAAGCAAGTTGGGCATCGTTCCGGGTTCGGTGAGTGTTCGTCTGAGCCAGTTGCGGAAGAAGCACGGGCTGAACATCCCGAAGTTTGAGGGTGGTGGCCGCACCAGCAATACCAAGGAGCGTGCGACGGAGATTCTCGCCAGCCTTGGCGTCGAGATGCTCTGAAGTTAGTCACACTCACCCCCCGGCCAAATAACAGGCCGGGGGGTGAGGCCCACGGGTTTCCCATGGGTACGGTTGGTGGTTCCTGGTCGAAGCCGGGAATCTGACTGGGTGAATAACTGAAGAGTCTTCAAATGATGTGCTTCCTTGGATTGTGCAGCGGTATTATTTCTATTATCATTGATAATAACAACCCACGCTAAACGATCTTCGACCGTCCCGTTTGGGGATTCACTAGGTTCAATCCTAGCGGTCGATTTTGGTACGGTAAAACTTCAAAGGAGAATCCAAATGTGGCTTGCAATGGTCATTCGTGACAGTGTTCCTGAGAGTGTTATCCGTTTCGACAACTACCACGATGCAGTGGTTTGTGCGGACGATTGGATTATTAAGTTTGACCCGTCAGTAACTCATTCAACCCTCCCCCGATATTCTAGGGGTGAGAGTTACCATAAGGATGGTTTGAGGGTAGATATTCTAGAAATCAACTAGAATCCGGTACGGTCGGGAGTTGTTACCCGAAACGGAAAGGAAAAACAAATGTTCAAGAACATCAAGTGGTTCAGGAAGTTATTGGAGGACGCAACCCTACTCCGAAAGGAACTCAGGCAAGAAATCATGGCGTTAGAAACCACTATTGATGATCTGGTTCAGCGGTTCGGAGAAGAGCCGTTCCCATGCACCTTCATCCATCGGTTCGACCCCGAAAGGGTGGCGGCATTCGACCGTGAACGGGCGGTACACTGGCTCAACGGCAAGGTCAAGGGACCGAAGATTATGTTATCACTCCTACCGGATCGTCTTGTGTTCGAGGAGTTGATTGATTCATTGGATTCCTATGGTTGGAATCTGCTGGTCCCTGGTGGCATTAACTATCGCATCAAGAGGCATGACTAGATTCCAGTACGGTTTAGAGTTGAATCCAACACCACTAAGGAACCAGAAGATGCCGTGGCAAATCGTTGATGAACCCAAGCCAGTCCAGTTCTATCCGGTCGAGACAGATAATGGCACAGAGTTTCGTCGGGTTGGTGGTCTTATGGTCAAGGGAACCATTCGACACTCCAAGGCTGACGAGGATCAAGTCTGGCGGGTTGTTTATACTAATCGGGCCGGAAGAGGCACTTTTAGTATTACGGCTCCAGATCGCACCGTAGAGCGTCAGAATCACAAACTAGACTTTGTGAAAGTAAAGGCTAAGGCTACGGTCTACAGGAACGGGAATCGTAAAGGTGGAATGACCCCAACCGCATTCCAGCGGGAACTAGCAGAAATGTGCGGTGGAAACTTCGCTGGTAGTTTCTATGGTCAAATGGTCAATGCTGTGAAGGTGGCATTGGGGGCCGAATAAAGAGGAATAAAGAGACCCCCGATCATATTGCCGATTGGACGCTTTGCGTAGAGTTTTCATTATGATCGGGGGATTTTTTTGTTCTTTTGTTTTTGGTACGGTAAAAAACCAAAAGGAGAAAAGTGATGACCCCAGAGCAAAAAAATATCATCGAGCGGGCTCTAAAAGTGATGACCCCAGAGCAAAAAAATATCATCGAGCGGGCTCTTAGCACTCTTATCTGGGAGACTAAGAAGAATATTCTGGATACCCAGTACATTCTGGATACCGAACAGCAGCGGCAGGATGATGCCACTGCGGGCAAACAGTTCCTCGTTGAACAGAGGAAGTTATTTGAGGATGCAACCCTACTCCGAAAGGAACTCAGGGAAAATCTTTGGAATCCAGTACGGTAAAGGTTTGTCTTAACCCTAGGCCAAAGGAAAAACAAATGTTCAAGAACATCAAGTGGTTCGATGGATTGTCTTGGGTCAGTGGTTACATTCTGGAGATCATGTTCAAGGACGGTAAGAAGGGTTATATCAAGAATACAAACTACGAAAAGATTAGTCATCTTTTTGAAACTTTGTGGAACGACCATAACATCATCGGTTTGACCATCTACAATATTGATGAAAAGGTTGAGGACGCTAAGTATCGTTATCTTGGCTGAAGAATGAATCAGGTACGGTAAACTCTTGTTCCATCAACAAAGAGGACTAAAAATGACTACCGTTATCACTGGTGAGAATGTTGAAAAGTATCGTCTGCTCAGTCTCAAGAGTGCATTGAAGTTGGAGACTAAAGGATTGAAGCACAGCCGCTTCAACGTCAGCCAGATTGTGAAAGGTATTCTGGCCGAAAAGGGAATCAAGCCTAAGAATAATAAGATTCTGTTGCTCGTCCAGTTTGAAACCTACTTGGAGGGGGTCATCTGAGGCTTTCGGTACGGTAAACTCTTAGCGATAACTCTGGGAGTTTCATCATGAAGAAGTATGAAGTAAAGTGTTGTGACACGGGTAAAACAATAGTCTTGACTCATAAAGAGGCGGTCGAAAAGTTCGGCAAGGTTGAGTTCAAAGAGATTTTGAAAGGATACCTTCCCCATCTGGTCGCTGTTGAAGTATTCAGTACGGTAGATGGTTGTGAACCCAACACTCAAAGGAGAGTCTAATGGATGACTTTGACCACTTTGATATGATGCAGGAAACAGTACTCTGGCCTTGGATTGACGATCCAAGTTATGACAATGAAGATGCAGAGGATGAATGTAACTATGATCCAACGGAAGAAGATAACTAGTACGGTAGATTATCGTTGATTGAACCATAACCATAACCATAAGGAACCAAAACCATGAAGCGTCAGACTGTTAGCGTTGAAACGTTCGTCAATGTCATCATGCGGCATCTCAACAATGGTGGAAACCAAACCAGTGTTGCTAAGGAGTTGGGAATCACTCCGGCAGCGGTTTGCCTCCGTCTCAAGTATCTCCGTCAGAACGGTGCTTGTGTTCCCAAGACTAAGAAAGAGTTGAAGTCTCGCCGGAACAAGGCAAGTATCGTGGCCGCTGCCAACAAGGAAATGAAGGGTTGGAAGTGAAAAGGGGAGAGGGGGGAGAAACAAAAAACTCCCCCCTCTCCTTCTGGTACGGTTAATGTTTGTAACCTTAACCAAAAAGGAAGTTTCAAATGCGTAAGACTCGTTGTGCTGGCAAGGCGGTTGGAATGAGTTATTGCAAGCATCTTCGCAAGTTTGGCAAGCGGGTCGCTAACAAGGCAACCCGCCGGGAAAAGTTCTAATCTGGGTGATAGTATCTGGTACGGTTACTGAGTGTAAGGAACTTCAACCCTCTGGAGTTTAGAAGATGAACGACATTCAAATGCTGGCTCTGAGCAAAGTGAAGTTTGATCGGGATAACATTCCGGCTGGGGATCATACGGTTGATTTCACGGTTCGGGTCAGTGGAACGGTCAAGGTTGGCGACGATTATGAAAGGGACGCTACCACTAGCATCCCGTGGTTGGAATCGGTGGCTCTGTGGCAGGAAACCGCTAGTGCTGCTTGGGATAACCTTATCAGCCGCATGGATAAGGGAGAGACTATCACCCGGGCAGACTTGGTTGCCATGCGTAAGACTGGCCCCCTTGCCACTGGGGTGCTCGTAGATTGCATTAGAACGGCGTTGGTCAAGGGGGAGTCTGCTGTAGGGTCTATCGCAGATCGTGTCACAGAAGTCAAAGAGGGCGTCGAGAACGTGAAGCGGGAGTTGGTGAAACAACTCCCCAAGCAAAGTTGCAAGGGGGCAACTAAGGTAGTCTGCGATTGGCAGATCGTCTAGGTTGTATAGGGGGGAGGGGCTAAACTCTCCCCCCTTATTACTGGCGGGTAGGATTCTGGTACGAATCCGTGGCATGTGAGAAAGAATCCGGTACGGTTCTTTGATAAATGAAAACAGTTTTCGGTACGGTATATTTTTACAAAGTTAAAAACTGAAAAACTAAAACTGAAAAACCCTGGGGGTAGGGTTTGGTACGGGTACCGGTTCAACGCCATTACGCCCTTTTTCTTTTCCCTTTATATTTCTTTTTCCCAACCCATGAACTTTAAATGAACTTTAAAGGGGGTTTCTATATTTTTTCAAAGTTATATCCAATTAACTTTAAACATACCCCCATAAACCTATAATTTTCCAAAAACGGTTTCTAAAAAAATCCGGCGGCTATATTTTTTGAAAGATCTATAGGGTTTTTACAATTGACCGTCAGGTGACGGCGTGAATACATTATAGTCATATGTTAACTCTTCCCCAGCTTTAACGTCTCTCAGAGCTATATCAATTCCTTCTTGTTCATCTTCACTGCGTATATTGATTACATTGTTACTATCAGAGTGATTAAAGAATCTAGCGTCATCTGTGCATAGGATATAGTTACCAGAGTTTCTGCTAACATATGCATATTTAAGAAACTGCAGTCTGCTAGTGATATACAGTTTTTCTGGATAGTCTAAAGGGAATTCCTGATCATATCCTTTGGTAAACTTCCAGATTAAAGTTCCCTTTGCTATATCTTCATCGGCAAAACATCCAATTCCGTGTATAGAGCTTTCTTTTAATTTTGTTTTAACGTATAGCATATGTTTCTCCAGTATAAATTCTATTTTTAAATTAATTACTAGCTATTGAATTCACATTAATATATTGTATAATGAAATATATGAGTAAGAAAAAAGTATTTACCGCTCCCATTAGATGCAGCGCTCCGGCAAACATTTCTCTTGGGTCTTTTCTTAAAGACTATGATAGAGGGACTGTCAAGATTCCTTTACACCAAGAAAATAGAGCCAGGAAGGGTGGAATATGGAGCGAAAAAAAAATAAACAATTGGATAGATCTAGTGATTAGAACCGCATCAGATCCTTCCACAACTACTTCTGAGAAAATCATAGGTCACATGATTGTTACCTATAGAATAGAAGGAGACGCACCAGGCAGTCCCAAGTATATTAATGACGGAGCCCACAGATCGATACATTCTATAAAGAAATATATTGAAAAAATTCTCCCAGATAAAAAATCCAATAATTACAAGAAACAATTAAAAAAATATGATCAATTCATTGAATACTTGGATCAGGTTCAAATTACAGAACAATATAAAGTTTATAGAGATCTTAAGGCCGCTGTAGACGATTTCATTAATTTGAATACTGCTGGCGCTACTGGCACGGCATATGAAGTTCTTAGTGCCCAATTTACATGCGATGTAGATGAAAAAAGAAGCCACCAGTTTAAAGACTTCTTAGAAAGAGTTGAGTCTTCTGTTCCTTCTAAATTGATTAATCTAGGTCACCCAGCCAATAAAGTTGGTCAAATCGTAGAAGAAGATGAAGTTCCAGATCGTCGCAGAAAACAAAAATTTATTAGAGATACAAGAGCTTCTTTTGTATCTTTTGCAACTTGCAATAAGCTTCAATGTCCTTATCAAGGGGTTTCTAGGATATTTTTAACTGAGGGTATTGGCGGCACCAAAAAATCACACATAAATATAGAAAGTGATTTAGTAAAATTTTTCAACGAATCATCGCCAGAGGATATAAAGAAAAAAATATCTGAGTGGGAAAGATTTTTAGATAATATTATTGCAGTTTATAAGCAAGTTTCTGAAGAGTTTGGGCTATATGTGAAACGTGGGGAGACAAGTATTCGTTGGTGGATATTTATGTGTGTTTATTGGAAAAACACTAATGCTTCTATTAATCATAGAACATTTTTAGAAGCTTGGTTCAATTTATACCAAGGAGAGACCAGCTTCTTCTACAAAAAGCAAGAAGAAGATAAAATTGTCAATAAAAAGACTACCGCTCAGCTCCAGAAGTTTAAAAGCGATGTTTATGATGCATTTGGTTTAGATCGAAATGAAATAGAAAAAGAAAAGAAAAGAAAGAAGAGTAAAATAAAGCCTCAGGTAGGCTTCCACAATAGTCATTTGAAAAATTTCTCTGAACACGGGGAAGGCGATACATTAATGGAAAATGCACTCGAGAATTTAAAGAGAGGGGACAGAGATATGAAACAAGATGAAATTGACAGGCTTAAGAGATCAAATAAAATTTCTACTATTTGATTTAAAAACTTCCCTTTTAATTTCCATTCGAGAGACAAAAGTTTTCGGTTTTTTTGAATGACTGGTCAGCCAGTGTAACTCAGTTGGTAGAGTAGCAGTTTTATTGCCCGGTAGCTCAAAGATAGAGCGGCTGACTTTGGATCAGCGGGTTGCAGGTTTGAATCCTGCCCGGGCATCTTTAATTTTTTGGTTTGGTCCAACCCAATGATGATTTAATTTTTCCTCTTAAAAGAAGCATAATATTTCCTCTGTTTAAATTATTGTCTCGGCAGAATTTATTTAAATTTTTTATTTTAATTAAATTTCCATTTGGATCAATTATACTAAATTCTTTAGCATATTTCTCAGCTAATTTTTTGTGCCCTTTTGCCCTACCTTCCTTGTTTCTTGGGTTATTTTGATCGTGTATTCCATTTTTATTTTCATGAGCTTTTTTGCCGCCAATTTTTCCACCATTTGCTCCGATTTTTTTGTAGTATTGATAGATGTCTGATTCGTTTAATCTATCCAATCTTTTTAAAATTCCTCTTCTTTGTATTGATTTTCTTTCTTCGTTTGACATTTTGCCCAATCCAGCTGCATATGCTCTCTTGGCATTTTCACGTAGCTGTTCTTTTGTCATTGAAAACAATCCTTTTTTTAAAGTCTTGCATTTCATTCCAATTTCCCTAAGAGTTTCAATATCACAAGTCGGAGAAAATCTACTTCCATTCAGGCAACCTTCTTTGCCATAATGTTCTTCTGTTAGTTTATTTTCAAAATCAGAACATTTTATTTCGTCGCAAAACAAGCATATTATCTCTTTTATTATTTTGTTGTTTTTTTCTATTTGTTCTAAAAATACTTTTCTGTTAACTTTGGGGCTTCCAATATATTTGTCACTTAAAATATCCCCTTTAAACTTTCT
>Ga0114963_10000623_pt1 | contig 23874 bp, 22 predicted proteins | sample C_131016_EF_Meta_FD_87019 | JGI IMG/M metagenome (GOLD analysis project Ga0114963, IMG submission 87019) | Freshwater microbial communities from Lake Croche, Canada to study carbon cycling - C_131016_EF_MetaG | ecosystem: Environmental > Aquatic > Freshwater > Lake | place: Lake Croche, Canada...
AGGAGCACGTTGTCCGACTTGTCAAAAGAATTGTCGACCGCCTTCTCTACGGTTGCCCCTCCAGGGATGCGGGCTGCCGTGGTAACACCGGACGACACTTTGGAGCCCGCTGCCGCCACGTCGATGCCAGTGGCCGTGAGTGAGCCTTGCGCCAGCGCATAGATCTGACCGTCCACGCCGCGCAGGCTGGTCAAGAGCAAGCTTCCGCCACGCAAATTGCTGGCTTTGCCGATGGCTGCCACGTTGATATCTATACGCTGGCCGGGTTTGGCCATGCCAGGCAAGTCGGCAGTAATCATCACTGCGGCCACGTTTTTCAGGTCAATTTTTCCGGTGCCGCTGGAACTGTTCTCGAAATCGCTGAGTGGGTTTTCCTGGTTCACGCCCATGCGCTTGAGCAGCGTTTTCATGCTCTGGGTGGTGAATGACAGGTCGGAGCCGTCACCCGTGCCTTGCAAACCCACCACCACGCCATAACCAATAAGCTGATTGCCGCGCATCGCTGCCATGGTGGTCAGGTCTTTGATGCGGTCGGCATGCGCCACCGAAAACGGCAACGCCCACATCAAGGCCAGCAGCGGCAGTGCGCGAAAGATTTTTGTCATGACGGCGTACTTTCAGCCTTAGAAGGGCCAGAGTTTCAACAGGCCACTGGTGGCCCATCCGGCGCGACTGGCGGCAGCCATGTCGCCAGTTCCACGGTAGGTAATTTGTGCGTTGGCCAAGCGGCGCGATTGCACCGTGCTGTTGGGCGCGATGTCGTCGGGGCGCACTACGCCGGCGACCTGAATGATTTCCGCACCCTCGGTCAGCGCAAGCTGCTTTTCGCCGCGCAGTACCAGGTTGCCATTGGCCATCACATCCACCACCGAAACTGCGATCGAACCGGTAAGTGTGGCGGTTTGGTCGGCAGTGCCGCTGCCTTCGTTTTTGATGGTGCCACCCAGCAAATTGGCCGCTGGGAGCAGACCGCCGCCCATGGCTGCAGGCACCACATCGTTGCTGGAGGTGCGCTTGACTACGCCGCTTTGCGTTCGTCCGGCCTGGGTGGATTCGTTGAGCAATACGGTGATCACATCGCCCACCTGAAATGAGCGGCCACGACCAAAAAAGGACTCGCTCTGCGGCCCGTTGTAAATTGAACCCGTGGCCATTTGGGGGGCGGCTTGCGCAATCGGGTAAACCGGGCGAAATCCTTCGGAATGGGCCAGGGGCTCGCGCGGTAGTACCGAGCATGCGCCCAGAGCCAATGTTGTCAATACGGTCAAAACGAGTTTCATGCAGGCCACCAGTTACATGTTTTGGTTGATGTACTTCAGCATGCCGTCGACCGCAGAGATGGCCTTGGAGTTGATCTCGTAGGCACGCTGGGTTTCAATCATGTTGACCATTTCCTCGACCACATTGACGTTGGACGCTTCCAGCGTGCCCTGCATCAAAGTACCGGCGCCTGCCGTGCCAGGTGGCACAACTTGTGGCACGCCACTGGCTGGCGTTTGCAGCATCAGGTTTTGACCGGCGGACTGGAGGCCCGCGGGATTCAGGAAGCGTGCGAGAAGCACTTGGCCCAGCACCTGCTGGCCCGCGCCGCCTTGCAACTCCACTGAGACGGTGCCATCACGGCCAATCGTGACGCTCGAAGCCGTGGGGGGGATAGTGATTGCAGGTTGGAGTGGAGCGCCGTTGGAAGTCACCAGCTGTCCGGTTGCCGACACCTTGAAGTTGCCGTCGCGGGTGTAAGCAATGGTTCCGTCCGCTTGGGTAACCTGAAAGTGGCCGTCCCCGGCAATGGCCATGTCCAAGGGGTTTTGGCTGTTCACCATATTGCCTTGGGCATGAAGCTTTTCGGTGGCGACTACACGCACACCGGTACCCAGCATCAGTCCGGTAGGGGCTTGGGTGTTGGCACCGGTTTGGCCGCCGGCTTGGCGTACGTTTTGGTACAGCAGGTCTTCAAATACTGCGCGGTCGCGCTTGAAGCCCGTGGTGTTCACGTTGGCCAAGTTGTTGGAGATCACGTTCATGCGCGTTTGCTGCGCGTCGAGGCCTGTTTTGGCCACCCACATTGATGCGTCCATTGACTGCTCCCGGGTTGTTTAAGTTAAGGTGCTAGAAGCAAGGCCCGTGCCTGGAAAAACCGTCAGCTGGCTTTCATCATGGTTGCACCAGATTCGTCACAAGTCTTGCTTTCTTTAATCATGTTGACCTGCTGCTCGAACGAGCGACTTTGGTCCATCAGCTTGACCATCACCGCCAGTGCATTCACATTGCTACCTTCAAGCGCGCCCGGTGTAAGGTCGGGTTTGGCGGCTCCATTGGTGATATCGCTTCCCTGGGCCGCAGAGGCAACTTGGAACAGCCCGTCCTCGCGGCGTTGCAGCGGCGTCTGGCTGGCGTCACGCAGCATCAAGTTTCCAATTTGCACGGGAGGCGCGGAGGCGGGTTGGGCCGGGTCGGTACCGAAGACTGAACCGTCCGCTCGTATGCTCACCCGCACACCGGGGGGCACAGTAACCGCGCCACCCGTTTGGCTGCGCACCAGGACTCCGGTACCCGTTTCCAATGCGCCGTTGGCGTTCACCCGCAAGTCCCCTCTTCGGGTGAAGGCAAGATTGCCGTCTGCCGCTGTCACGCCAAGCACGGTGCTGCCACTCATGGCAATGTCCAGGTCGTTGCCGGTGGCCAGTACCGGACCTGCCTTCAAGCTGATGTAGTCCTCGGAAAAAGTTTGTGGCTGGTAGCGGCTTTTCAGGCCTGAACCTTCCACTCCGATTGTGCGCATCGCGGCCTCAAAGCTGCGCTTGAAGCCGGTCGTGGTGGCATTGGCCATCTCATTGACCGCCATCTGACGCCCCAGCGTCTGCTCCTTCATAGCGACTGCAGCGTTAAAGGCTAAACGGTCCATGGTGCTGGCTCCTCAGGGGTGGTTTTCTTAGGAACGCAGATTGATGATGGCCGAGGTCATCGTCGAGCTGGTTTCAATGGCCTTGGCATTGGCCTGGAAGTTGCGCTGTGCGGTGATCAGGTCGACCAGCTCTTGGGTCAGATCCACGTTGGCGCGCTCGGTGGCACCCGAGCGCAAGGTGCCAAAGCCGGCGGAGCCTGCGGTGCCCAGGGTTGGCTTGCCCGAGGCTTTGGTCTCGGAAAAGCTAGAGTCGCCCATGGGCCGCAGGCCTACCGGTGTGGCGAAGTTGGCCATCAAGATTTTGGCCAAAGACTTGCTCGAGCCGTTGGAGAACGAGGCGGTGACCAGACCATCATTGCCAATCGTCACACCCACCAGATCGCCTTCAGGTGCGCCGTTCTGGGACTGCGAGAGCACGGAAAATGGTGTGCCGTATTGGGTGGAACCGCTGAACTCTACGCTCATGTTGAGAGCACCCTTTCCATTGTCGAGGAACACTGTGTCGAGTTGCGTCGCGTCGGTCGGAGAAATCAGTTTGCCCGTGGTGCTGAAGGTCAGTTGACCCTTGGTCAGGAACACCGGCGACCAGGCAGGAAGCTTGGTGAACCCGGCGTTGGACGTGGTTTCCTTGCCTTTGCCGTCGATGTATTTGAGGGCCCCTGAGGCATCTAATTGCTGCGTGGGCTTGGTCCAAGTGGAGTCGGCACCGTAGTTGGCGTCCACGTCCGCCAGTCCCCAGTCTGCGCTGCCCGAAATCTTGACATAGGAGTCGTTCCCGGCGGTGCCACTGGTGATGGTAAAGCCCTTCTTTACAGGGTCGTAGCCCACTTTGACGCCATTGACCGTGACAGGGTCGCCGTATGCGTTGTTAGCACCCAAGGCGTTAATTCCTTTTTGCAGAGCCTTGGCAAAGGAATCAATGCTGTAGTCACTGCGCGGTGGAACAACCACTTTCCCCCTGATTCCGTCGATAGTCACTTGGAAGGTATTGTTGTTGGCGTCCACCGAGAAGATGTTGGCCAGGTTCTTCACCGGAGGCGCTCCCGTCACTTTAGCCGCGGTCGACGGCAAACCTCGAAGCGCAACCTCAGATGTTGCAATGCTCAGAGACTCACCGTCAGGAATGGGTGCGAGCCCCAATAGTTCATTGGCCAGTGAACCCGATTGCACACCGCTGATGGACAGGCTGGAGGTGTCTCCCGTGGTGCCTGAGCTGAAGGAAAACTTTTTCGTCACCGAGTCGTAGTGAACTGCCATGCCAAAGCGCTGGTCGACAAGTGGGCAAATGGGTTTGCCGTTGGGGATGACTTGTGCGCCGTAGTTACCCGTGGTGAGGTTGACGCTGGTGGGAAATTGCGACAGTCCGAACAAATCATTCGATGCGCTGCCCAATGTCCCACTGTCTAGCGTGATCGCGTTGTTGCCATCGGTGAACTTGAAGCCGGAGTTGGCGTAGTCGTAACTCACCTTGATGGTCTTACCCGTATTTCCGGCATCAGCATCAAGCTGCGCTTGGATCGCCGCAACCACCTCTTCCGTCTTCAGTGTTTTCAGGTTGGTGTCGGCCGGGAAAGCGGCGCTATTCAGATTGATGGTAATGGGGTGCGCAATACCGTCTGGGCCCGTCATGCCGTCGGTGGTGACACGGAATTTTTGGTTGCTCGGGTCTGTGAGGTCGTAATAGTTTTCACTGCCGAACTGGCGCTGCAATTGGTTGGTGATGGCCGAGGCCAGCTCTGCACCGGTTACCTTGGTTTCGTTGGCGAGGCCGGAGAGATTCACGGTCACTTCCTTGGCCGAGCCATCCACTTTGACCTTTAAGACTGAGCTCAGTGCCGCTTTCAGGTTGGTCGAGAAAGCTTGAAAGTTCACACCGTTGCTCAGGTCGAACTTGCTCATGTCCACGGCTGCGCCGGAAATAGCGGCGGCCGTAGAGCTACGCGTGTCGGTCAGGTCGTTCAGAGCAAAGAGCTGGGTCGGTGCCGTAGTGAGCAGGTCTTTGACTTCACTCAGGGGCTTGGTCTGGCCATATTGGTTGACGTAAATGGGCTGGCCGCTGGCGTCGGTTGCTTGCTTGAGCGCTTGCGGAACCTCTTTGCCATCGATAAAAACATGGGTCTGCCAGGTGTTAGTCGGCGTGATGACGTCCGCGTTGCGGGTTTTTGTGTAATAGACGGTGGCGAGGTAGCCATGGCCTCCAGCGTCGTACACGGTCAGGGCGCTGCTTTTGTTGTACGTGGCAGGGTTGGTGCTGTCAAAAGCCTCGGTGATGACTGCTGCATCGGCCGGAAAGTTGAGGCTCAGCGACACTTTGCTGGTTTGCGTGGCTTCGCCCGTCGTTTTGGGCGGTATTGTCAAGTCGACCTGGTCGTTCACATTGGCGGTGCCTGCGGAGTCCACGGTGGCCGCCCTGAGACGCTCACCCGCGGCATTAACCACGTTGTGTTGTTCGTTGAGCACGAACTGGCCGTTGCGGGTGTAGGTGTAAGGCTGACCCGCGGTCGCTTGCATAGGAAAAAATCCGTCGCCGGTGATGGCCAGGTCCAGCGAATTGGCAGAAAAAGCAATGTTGCCCTGGGTGAACTCTTGGCTCACCTGTTTGAGTGCAACGCCCTGGCCCACGGTGTTGGTGGCCTTTTGCAAGGGCGAGGTGGCGAAAATGTCACCAAAGTCAGCGCGTGAACGCTTGAATCCCGTGGTGCCTACGTTGGCAATGTTGTTGGCGGTGACGCCCAACATGGTGGTGGCTGCATTGAGGCCGGTCAAAGAGGTATAGAAGGACATGGTTACTTACTCCGTGGGTGCGTGTTGGGGGTAAAAAAGTAGGGGTGAAACTAGCCGTAAATCTTGGTGACGTCGGACAGCTTGAGGGTCTTGCCACCGGTGACCTGCAGCAGCATTGTTTTGTCGGCCTGCTGGCTCACACCGGTGATGGTGGCCAGGGTGCTGACCGTTGGCGTGATGTTTTTGCCTTGGCTTACTGCCTTGGCCACGAAGCGGTAGTTGCCGTCTGGCAAGGGGTTGCCTGCGTCGTCCCGACCGTCCCATGCAAATGGCATGTCACCAGCCATTTGTGCGCCGGCTGTTTGCGTGTTGACCAAGATTCCCTTGGCATCAAACACCTGCAGTTGTACGCCATCCGCTCCTTGAGGTAGTGCAACCGTGGCGGCAACAGGTTTGCCATTGGACAACACCGCCGGGCCATCGGGCACCGAGACTTTGGTGCCAATGAGCCCTGCACTTGATGTCATTTGGCTGCTGGCCATGGTGGTGGTGAAGTTGCTCATGTTGGTGGCCATGTTGGTGGTCGCCTCCAACTGCGAGAACTGCGCAAGTTGCGCCACAAAGGCCTCGTTTTTTACCGGGTCTGTCGGGTCCTGGTTTTTGAGTTGGGTGGTGAACAGCGTTAAAAAATCGCTTTGTCCCATGGAGGACTGGCCGGTTTTGGAGGTAACCGCCGCTTGGGCGTCGCCGGCGGTGGTTTTGATGCTGCTGGGTACCGCTGAGGCCCAGGCCGTGTTGTTCAGCGCCTTGGATTGGAGCAGGTCGAGATTGGCCATAGTGGGGACTTTCGGGTTTAACTCTTGATGATGTCGAGCGTGCGCATCATGAGTTGGCGCGCGGTGTTGACGACTTCAACGTTGTTTTGGTAGGAGCGGGCGGCGGCCATCATTTCAACCATCTCGGACATCTCGTTGACGTTGGATAGGTACACATAGCCGTCTTTGTCGGCCGCCGGGTTGCCGGGGTCGGAGATGCGGGAAATGGATTTTGGGTCGTCCGAGATGGCCGATACCTTGACGCCGCCTTGGTTGGCCAGGTCGTTGCCGCCCACTTGCGTTTCCATAATGGTTTTGAAAGTGACACGCTTGCCGCGAAACGCCGCTTGGTCCGAGCTCGCTACCGTGCTGGCGTTCGCCAGGTTGGAGGCGGTGGCATTCATACGCACGGTTTGCGCGTTGAGCGCCGAGCCGGCGATGCCAAAAATATTGTCGAGTGCCATGTTTTAGTCTCCGCGCAATGCTTTGCGAATCCCGCTGATGCGGTTTTCGAGAATGCTCAGGGTGGTTTGGTAGTCAGCTGCGTACTGGCCGTACTTGGCTTGTTCTACCGGCAGCTCGACCGTGTTGCCGTCAAAGGCCACGTTGAACGGCGTGCGGTACTTCAGTCCACTGCCATTGGCAATATCACCGACGGGAATATGGGCTGCATCGGTGGTGCGCATCGTCGTGTCTTGCGTGTCCTTCAAGACCTGCCGGAAGTCGATGTCCTGTGCTTTGAAGTTCGGGGTATCCGCGTTGGCGATGTTGCGCGACAGCACTTCCATGCGCTGGCTGCGCATGCCAAGGGCCTTTTCGTGCAGGCTAAAAGCGTTGTCAATCAGGTTCATGCGCACTCCAAAAGCATGGGTTTTAACTGCCGGTTTGCCGACACGGGGGCCGGAAAATCTTGCTATGCGATACCTTTTAGCAACTTGTATGCCATGCAGTTTTTCCGGCTTGTGTCGCTCCCTTTGTCAGTGCTTTGCTGGGTGCTCCCTGTTGGGCATTGGGGCGATGCGAATTCGCCAGCGGCAAATAGTTGCCGCTGGGCAATTCGGTAATGCCTGTCGTCTTGCCGCTGGCGCTGCCCCGACTGCTGCGCAGGTGCAAATGCCTCAGGGCACCGTGTTTTGAACGTACTGTTGCGCGCGTTGGGCTTGTAGCCGCAGGCCGCCGGGCAGCAGTGGCCCCAGGCGGGCTGCTGCGTTTTCGAGCAGTCCTTGGCGAATGGACTGGCGGGTGATGGGTGCTGCGCGGTCGCTGCCCACGTGCAGCGCTCGGGCCTGTTCACCCTGAATATTGAGCGGCGCGTTGGCTTGGGCCTGGGCGCGCGAGGCCGGGTTGAGCACCGAGAGGTACAAGTCTTCCAAACCTGCAGGGCCCTGGCTTTTGAGCCCCACGTCGTCAAAGTACTTGTCTACCAAACTCAGTTGCTGGTGGACGCTTAAGTCCAGGATGGCTTTTGGATTGGAGGCGTAGCCCGCAGAAGCGGCGCCGCGCGCCGGGCCGTCGCAGAACTGGATGATGCCGTGGCAGCGCTGGTTGCTGGCCCGCGGGTTCATTCCATCACTCTCCATCAGCGTCATGCGGGCAAAGTCGTCGGGGGCGAAGCGGTGGTTGCCCGCCATTTGCACAATTTTGTCGTACACCGCTGTTTTTTCTGCGGCTGGAATAAAGCCTTTGGCCACGGCCCGGTCGAGGGTTTTTTCCAACACCGGGTGGACACCGCTGCTTGCCTGTCTGGACTCGGCGGTATGTGACACCTTGTTTGCTGCTGGCGTGAAGTGCCGCGAGCGCACGTCATAAGCCAAAGGACTATGAAGAAGAGGCGTTGCCAAGGCCACGGGTTTTCCCAGCGGTGCAGGGCTTGCCTGGGCGACCGGGCCTGTCGGGCCAATGGTGGCGGCTTGCATCGACTGCAATTGCGCCTGCAGACCAGAGAGATCTACCGCCTGGCCCGGATAAACGCGATCGGCATTGCTGATTTGGTTGGCACCGGCGAGCTCTTGGGCAAGGCTGAGCTGCTCGGCGTTGCTTAACTTGATTCCCTGCGCCAGTGCCTGCTTGCGCACCACACCGATGAGGGTCTCGCCGTCCGAGATGGTGTGGCGCGCGGAAGGAGGGGCGGAGCGCCCGATTCTTGGTGTGTTCGCGCTCAGCGGGGCCTGCGCACCGGCTTTGGCCTGCTGCAATAGCAAAGAAAACGCCTTATTTTCCGGCGTGCTTGTGGCCGGCGCAGCTACATTCGCAGGTGCGGACGGACCGCCACCCAGCCCTGGGGGCATGGTTGTTTGGAATTGCAAAGCGTCTCGGGTCCACATGGTTGTATCGGTCGGATCTCAAAAAAACTTAGCGTTTTACAAGCAGTGGGCGGGTCGGCCGTCTTGGGTCTCAACATGGCACTGTTCTTGCGCTGACGGTAGTGACTAACAAAACCTGTCAACTTTTCAACACCCAAGTACATTCATGCAATTGCTGTGCCATCAGAGTCCGTCATTCCCCTGCCTGCCAAAGGCCGGGGCTTTGGCCCAGTGGTGTCTGCAGCGCTGGCTGTTATTGATACTGCTGTGGACTGCCTGCAGCGCCCATGCGCAGGCACCGACGGACAAGTTGTTCGCCGAAGTCGGCCAATGGGTGCAGCAGTCACAGCAACTCACTGCCAACCAATTCACTTTTGCGCCTTTGGATGCACGGGTACAAGTAGAAGGCTGCGACCGCGCCCTGGTCATGGATTCGCCTTTTGCCTCCCGAGAGACAGTTCGGGTGCGCTGCCTTGGCAAACCCGGCTGGCAACTTTATCTGCGCGTGGTGCTCAAGCCAGGTGTTTCACCGGGTTTGGTCGAGCCCGGCGCGGCAGGCGCTGCAACGGTAGCGGCAGCGCCAACGGGTGCCGCATCGACCCAGGTCCGGCGCGTCGTCGTTGCCAAAGAGGCGCTGCGCGCCGGAACTGTCATTACTGCCTCTATGGTGCGTGAGATTGAAGTTCCAGCCCAAGGCCTGGATGCGCAGGCGCTTTCCTCGGTCAAAGAAGCGGAAAATGCCGAGGCTGTGCGCGATATCGCCCCCGGCGTACCTTTGCGCGCATACGACCTGCGGCGTGCGGTCTTGGTCAAACAAGGCCAGTCGGTGGTGCTGACGGTTGGCCAAGGCAGCGGGTTCAGTATCACCGCACGGGTCGAAGCACTGCAAGATGGCAAAATGGGTGACCAAATTCGCTTAAAAAATCCCGACTCGGGTCGATCTCTCAGTGGGATCGTGACCGGTCCGAGCGCCGTGCGCGGTTTGTAAAGTTTTTTTCAGCATTGCATGGTTTTTTCCCTCAAGTTTTTTCTCAAGCAGCCGATTCCCTGATTACGAAGCCCCAACGACAGAACGAAGCGACCAAAGTGAGCCCCCTATGACTGATGCTATCAATCCCTTTTCCCGGCAAGCACCGTTGAATCCCGCTGCCCGCAAATTGCAGGAAAAAGCCACTGAGCCAGGGGCGATGGCGAGCGCAGCGGCCAGTGTGTCGCCCAGGCCACTGGACGACATGGCATCGGTAAAACAGCCCGCAGCACTTTCAAAAAGTGCGGACAGCGGAGCGTTTAGCGCAATTTCCGCGCGGCTAAAGCAAGAGCCCGAATTTGACCGTGTCAAAGTTGATTCCATCAAACAGGCGATCGAAAACGGGCAATATCCCTTGAATCCACGCCGTATCGCTGAAAGTTTTGTTGCACTCGAGCAACTCATAGGCAATTGATGGGTTTTTGATGGCGCATGCGAAACCTGTTACGAGACCTTGTTTGTGAATGACCCGGTGCTGTACGCCGCGCAGCTTGCCGAGCAACTTGCCCAGTTGCTCGAGCAAGAGTTTGGTTCGTTGCGCAGCCAAGATATTGATCAGTTCGAGCAGTTGCAGACGGTGAAGAATGAACTTCTTGCCGAAATTACCCGTTTAGCTCCGCCTGCGGACGAGATTCAGTCAGCGCCCGAGTGGCAAGGCTTTCGTGCCAGCATGTTGGCCTGCCGCGACGCCCACCGCCGAAACGCCGTGCTGATGGAGCGCAAGCTCGAAGCTATACGCGGCACCTTGCAAAGCCTGCGCGTCAATGGGGAGGCAAGCCCGGTAGAGGTCTACGACCGTTTGGGCCACATTTCGCGCTTTTCGCGCCACTCGGGCTACAGCGACGCCTGAGCATCGTCGGCTGCCAGGGGCTGCGCCACCCCCGCCGCGCTTTGGGGATCCCCGTTTTTTTCTTCGCCAGGGCGCATGCCTTTGAGCCAATACACCCAAGACAAAATCACCGCCACCGCGGTGAACAATTCGGGGGGCACTTCCTGGTCGATGTCCAAGCGGCTCAGCAGTGCCAGCAATTGAGGGTCCTCGGTGATATAGACACCGTGCTGGCGCGCTTGGGCAATCATCTCAATGGCCAGCTCGTCCTCCGCCTTGGCTGTCACGACTGGAGCAGTGTGGCTGCCGTATTCGAGTGCGATGGCTTGGCGGCGTGGGCCCATCCTCATTGCTTCATACCCTGAAATCCAGTACGAGCCCCGGGAGCGCCTGAGGCGTTGACGGTGCCGGAAGCTGGGGCCTTGCACCCGGCTGCGCCTTAAAGCTGCGCATTGACAAGCCCACCGCACCCAGGTCGCGCCGCAGGTCGTCGGCCCCTTGTTGTGCCAGCGCAACCACCGATTCGCGCAACGCCCACATCGAGAGGTCAAGATCGGTGTCGCCATGCAGGTCGGCCTTGAGCCAGAGTTCGCCGTAGTCTTGGCTTTTGGAGTGGGCATTGACGGTGAATACCGCATCTTTCCCATCCTCTCTGGGGGGACGTTCAAAGCGCAGTTCGACAGGCGATTGGTTGAAAAATGGCAAGGTCACTGCGAATGCCATCGCACCATCTGCTTGGGCCTGTACGGCACCGAGTTGTGCAGCGTCCAGGTCGCCCAATGCCCGTTTGAGCTGGTGCACTTCTGCGGTGTCGGCTTCGCCGTCGTCCTGAATTGCCTTGAGCAATTGGTGCAGCAACTGTTTGGGGTCTATGGGCCCCGGATTGCGAATGCGCGCAATGCTGGTCTCCGAGCCCATGGCCGCGAACAGGGCCAGACGGATGGCTTCCGGGCTGACTTTCTTGGCATCCAACTGCATGGCCTGCCATTGCGCCTGCATTTGCGCTTGCACCGGTGCGGAGCCCGGTCCTGGCGCGCCGGTTGGTGTTCCAGAAATTTTGGCCAAAACTGCGTCCAAGCCCTCACCTGGTTCAAAAAGTTGGCGCAGGTCTGGCATGCCGGGCTCGCGGTACAGCAAACTGCCCAGCCGAGAAAATACCCCTGCAAAACCTGCAAAGGGGGTACTCGCAATAGCGCCCGCACCGCCCATTCCTTGGAGCGCAATGGCGGTAATTGCCGAAGTGGCAGGTGTGGTCGGTGGCGCTTGGACGCTGATTTCGGGGGCGTAGGGTGTGGCCACATTGGCAGTAGTCGGCGTCAAGCCCGTGCCGGCTGATGCAGCCAGGCCCGGTGCGTTGCCCAAAAGCCGCAAGGTCACGCTTGCGTCGGCATGGGTTTGGACCTGAAAGCTCAGGCGCTGTCCCACCTCCCAGCCGTTGGCACGCGGCACGCCGATTTGCCTGCCGCGCAACATCAAGGCCATTTGCTCGCCTTGGGGCTGCACGGTGGCTTGAACGATCTGGCCGTCTTTGAGGTCCAGTGCGCGCGCGGTGACGGCTTCTACCAGCGGTAGGGACGCCGGTCCTTGAACAAAGAGTGGACTGGGCCGGGGCGGTGCAGTGCTCTCAGTGACCGCGATCACGGGAATTGCACCCACTGTCGGCGCTCTTGGCTGGTCGAGGGCGTAAACCCGGCGGATGGCAGAGCCATGTCGGGTTCAGGCGCCTTGACGCCAAGGTAGCGTCGCAGCAAGGCCTCGTGGTCGGGTACCGCCAATGGCACGCCTTTGCGCAGTTTGGGACTTTTGCCGGGCTTGAACGCTTGCGGGTTCTGCTCCATAAAGGCCAGTCGCAGCAGCTCTATTTTCAGTGGGCTGCCGGGCATGGTCTTTCCAATCACCTGGTCCAGCGTTTCAGACGGTTTGGGCAGATAGCTTTGCGCTGTGGGCGCGGAACTGGCTGCAGCTATGGGCGTAGGGCCGGGCGGCGGGGTTTGTGTCGCAAGGGCCAGGGCATAAGTCCCTGGCAGCAATCCTGCCACCAAGAGCCAAGCGCAGCCCCTGCGGCATGCGTTGAAACGGTAGGCGATGTGTGTGGCGGTTTTCATGGAGGGTGGGGCCCGGGCCGGTGAGGGCGTTAACGCCAAGGACTCAATTCAAGGCCCTGGCCGACCACGCGGTCCAGTTCACTTGTACGTTTTGTTTGTTACCGGCAATGGCCCGAAGTTCTGCGAAATAAGCGCCCACAAACTGCACCTGCGCAAGCACCGTTTGTTCTAGGACACCCGGCTCCAAGGAGCGCTGTACCGCGTTGCGGTCGCTGGCCACAACCCATTCGTCTCCTACTTGCAGCCCAGACGCACTGCCGACATTGATTCGCAATTGCCCACCGCTGGCCTGCACCACGTCTGCCACCACCGGGAGGCAGCCCAGATGGTGCTCAAGTTCATTACGCCAAAGCTGCATTTGTCGGGCAAGTTGCTCGCCGGTGCTGGCGCTGATGCCGGGGGCGCCCCAATTGTCATCTGCCGCTTTGAAGGGGAGACTGGCTTCAGACTGCAGCGCAGGCGCGTTGTGTTGGCGTCCGGTCAGGGCCATGCGCAGTTGCACTGTTGGGCCTTTGGGCTCTGCCGGCGGGCTGACATCGGTAATCCCCACGTTGCGGTTTTTGACATCATCCGGCGCGGGTGCCACCGGGATCGGGGGGGGCGTCGTCACCAGTTTGGCTTGAAGTTCGAGGCGCCAAGCGGTGGCGTCAAGGCTCGAACCGAGCAAGGCTTGCTCATAGCTTGACCGGGCGCTTTGTCGCGGGCGCTCTACCAAACGCCAACCGGCGCCCGACCCGTTGTTTTGTTCAAGCTGCGCCACGACACTGGCCTTCAAGCGTGCAAGCAAAGGCGCCGTGTCGGCGTCCGCAGTCCCCTCATTGACCCAAGTCCACCCCACCACATGCTGCAACTTGCCAGCGCGCGCGGTGTCGCACTGGCGCTTGTCCACGGTGGATGTTGCTGTCTTGGGCGTATCGGCGTTGATCCATTGCAATTTGGCCAGCGGGTCTCCCTGGGCATCGGCGCCGTAGCCCAGCACCCGCACGCCGCGCACTTGCATGCCCGCCCGGAATGAGCTGCTTTCTTGCAAGGCGCCCTTGCCGTCAATCCACTGCGTGGCCTGGACCTGGGTCGGCCCTTCCAGCGCCGCCTGCACCAGCCCTTTGCGAATGGCGGCTAAGCGCTCTTCGGGCGAAAGCGCTTCGCCACCTAAGGCGAGCGCACCCACACCCCAAAGGACGAGCGCGACCCATGCGTGGCGCCGAGAAGGGGTTGCTAAAAGACGGTTCATGCGGTCGAATGATCGGCAGCGGGACGCGGTTTATCTTGTTTTGGCCGCAAGTTGGCCCAGGTACAGCATGCGCAGGTCGTGGACCGTCGCCTTGTCCAGCGACAGGGTGGTCTCATAGGTGTCGTCCCCGGAGGGCGTGATGCTGACGAGGGTAGCACCATAAATCACACCTTCGACCCGGCTGCGGAAGGTGTCGTTTTGCACCACCATATCTGCCACGGTGGCCGTGGCGTCCATCCGCAGTCCGTATACCTGCTCAGTCAGCGAGCGGTAGGCGTCAAGCTTGGCTGCGCGAATAGCCAGCAGGCGTTGCTGTGCTGGGGTGCGGTGGTTTTGTACGCTGATGACGGCGTAGCCGGTGGCTGTCAGGGTGTCACGCTTTTCAATCAATGGCAAATTCGCCACAGGAATTTCAACGGTGGTCGCAGGTGCAGGCGTGGACTCTGGGCTGGCAGCCTGGACGATGGGCAAAGCTTGGCAGGCGCTGAGCAGGGCAGCCATTGCGAGTATGAAAGGAAGGGTGGGATTCATAGCGGGATCCTTAGAGATAGTCCAAAGCAGTATCGGCACGGCTTGCCAAAGCTTGAGCCCTGCCAGGCTCACCGCGCCTGCTGCTTCATACTCAAGCGGCGTGACTCAGTACGGCTGGCTTGGTGACGGGCGGCACTTTAGGAAGCACGAACTCCAGGGTAGGAGGCCCACTGGGTGCCTGACCAGCGGCGGCTTGGTACCACTGCAGGGCCAGGGCAAAATTTTGTTCAGTACCTTGCCCGTTGGCGTACATTGAGCCCAGGCACAACTGCGCCCCTATGTCCCCCAATTGCGCGGCCTGCTGGTAGCAATGCAGTGCTTGTGCGGCGTCTGGTTCGACACCATGGCCAAAATAATACCTTCGGCCCAGCTGGTACCAGGCAGACGCTTCGCCCAGAGCAGCCGCCCGCTCAAGTAGCGCGAACGCGCGCGCGGGGGCCGCGTTCGAACCCAGACCTTGGCTGTGCAAGTGGGCGAGTTGCAGCATGGCGGGTGCGTGTCCCATTTCCATGGCACGTTCAAAATGCAGCTGGGCTTTCTCGGGCGAGCGCGGCAGGCAAATGCCATGGAGATGCAATTGACCCAGATTGAAATGGGCGAAAGCATCCTCTAAGTCGGCTGCCTCATGCAAGTCTTTGAGCGCTTGGCGCGTGTTTTCGGCCAAGGGGCTCTGTGCGCCAGCGAGTCCCTCCAGAGTTCCCAGCGTGAGCACTGCCAGGTTGTTGAGCGCGGGCACCACGCCGCCGTGTGCCGCGCGCCGGTAACACGTAGCGGCCAGCGCGAGGTCGCGCGGGGTGCCCAGTCCCTGAGCGTAGAGCAGCCCCAGGTTGAATGCTGCGTTGCTGTCGCCCCGATCGACCGCGTGCTGGTAGGCCACCCGCTGGCGGCTGTAGTCGGGCTCGCTGCGCGTGCCCTGGGCTTGCAGCAGTCGCAATTGATGTGCTGCGCCGGGATGGTCTTGTGCAGCCGCCATTTCCAGCCACAGCAGCGCGCCCAATTCGTCTTGGGGTACGTCTACCCCGGCGTTGAGCAGCATGCCCGCTGCGTATTGCGCCTGCGCATCGCCCTGCTCTGCGGCTTCTTGGTAGCGCTGCAAGGCCACATCCATGGCCTGCTCTACGCCCTCGCCCAGGGCGTACATCACGCCCAGGTTGTGTTGCGCCAAGGCGTTGCCCAACTCTGCGCTGGCCTGGTAGTAAAACAAAGACTTTTGGCGCGGCGCGTCTACGGCTGCCTCATTGAGCAGGCGAAGCGGCGGCTGGGCGCGCAGCAAAGGGTCATGCAAACAGCCTAAGTTGAACAACGCGTCACTGACACCAGCGTCCGCTGCGGCGTGCAGCCAGGCCAGCGACTGTGCTGTGTCTTTAACGGCGCCAGACCCCCACTGGCTGGCCATCGCGGCGTTGAACTGGGCCAGCGGGTTTCCTTGTTGAGCCGCCAGTACAAACCAATCGTGGGCCTGTTCGGTGTCGACCGGGCCACCCTGGCCTTGCAGGCACATCAGCCCCAGGTTGTACTGGGCCAGGGCGTCGCCCTGTTGAGCTGCGAGCAGGTACCACTGGCGTGCCAAGGTGAAGTCCATTGACACGCCCATGCCGCGCTGGTACATCACGCCCAGGTTGCATTGCGCCTGTGCGTGCCCTTGGTCGGCAGCTTGATGGAAGCACTGGCGGGCCTGCGCGCTGTTTTGCGGCACGCCCTGGCCCATGCTGTACATCGCGCCGAGTTGAAACTGTGCGCTGGCGAGCCCCCGGTCAGCCGCCATTTGGTACCACTGCACTGCTTCTGCATAGTCTTGCGGTACGCCAAATCCGTTGGCGCTGAGCGTGCCGAGGTTGAACTGCGCTGGCGCATGCCCAAGCGCTGCAGCGGTTCGGTAGTGGGCGAGTGCCTGTTCAAAGTCTGCGGCTGCACCGTGCTCCTGGCTGTGCCACACACCCAGGTTGAAGTGCGCGTCCCCATGCCCTTGGTCAGCGGCCAGGCCCAAGTAGTGCAGTGCGGCTTCCATGTCGATGGCGCCGCCTTGCCCCTGCGTAAGCAACAGCGCCAGGTTGTACTGGGCCGGTGCATCGCCCTGTTCAGCAGCGAGGAGGTACCACTTGCGCGCGAGCGCAGCATCGTATTGCGTGTTTTGAGGGTCGGCGAGCAGCAGTCCCAAGTGGAACTGCGCATAGGTGTGGCCCTGTGCGGCAGCGGATTCAAACCACTTTCGTGCTTTGGCTGCGTCTTGCGCCACGCCTTCGCCGTTGGCGTGCATGCACGCCAGATTGAACTGCGCGGTAGCGTGCCCCTGTAAGGCTGCGCGTTCAAACCACACCGCGGCTTGCGCCTGGTCTTGCGCTACGCCTTGGCCATTGGCAAACATAAAAGCCAGGTTGGTCTGAACGTCGGGCAAGCCCTGTTCGGCGGCCTTTTCGTACCAATAGAGCGCTTGGGTGTAGTCTTGGCCTACGCCCTGGCCATTGGCATACATAAAGCCGAGGTTGTATTGGGCTGCCGCGTAGTCTTGGGCAGCCGCAAGCCGGTACCACTTCAGGGCCTCTGCGTAGTCCAGCGCTACGCCCTGCCCGTTGGCGTACATAAAGCCCAAATTGTTTTGCGCCGCCGCGTAGTCCAGCGAAGCCAGTGGCCGCGAAATGCGCAGCGCATTAGCGTAATCACCCCGTCGGTAGGCGGCGTCGGCGTCGGCTAGCAGATTGTTCAAAACGTGAGGGTCACTGTTGCGGCTCGACCAGCGGGCCTAGTGGATGGTGGCGTACCGGGTGGGATTGGTGTTCTACGGCGTACAGTTTTTGCCCGTGTGGTACGTGCGCTTGGTGGGTCACGATGGGTGCGGTGTGCGACAACAGTGCGCGCAGGGGCGCAGCCTCTCCATGCGCAGCAGCTTCCAGGTGTTGAGCGCCCCTGGGGCGGTGTTTTACATCGTTCATTTCCGGGTCTTCGTGATTTCAAGGCGGTGGGCATACCAGGGCGGTCTGATTTTTGACGATTTTCGCGATATTTACATTTAACGCAATCTATGTGCCAATTTATGGGCTCCAACCGGCGCCTCCGTGCCGAGGCTACAGCGCTTGCACTCGCTTTAGTGCGGCCCTAAGTCCGATAACAAAGCCTGCACCTCTCGCGCGGACAGTGCGCGCACTCCAAAGTCGCGGTGCTCTGCTACCAGTGGCACAAACCAGCGCGTGGCAAACGCGTTGAAAAAATCCGCATTCCAAGGCAAGTTTTTCTGGCTGCTCAGCGTGACCCAATTCCACTGCTCCTCAAACGGAGAGATCCACGCCGCACTCCAGGGCGGGTGAGGGTTGGCGCTCAGGCGTTCCCAGTCCCAACGGTAGCCGTTACGCTGCAGCAGCTCGGTGCTCCAGGGCAGCCGCGCGCTGCTGCTCAGGCCCGCCCAATCCCACATGGCGGCATACTGATCGACCAGCGCTGCAGTCCACGGCAGCCCAGGGTTCCAGCTCAGGCCGTCCCAGTCCCACCGGTCTTGGTGGCGCGCCAGCAGGTCCGTAGACCAATGCAGGCTGGGGTTGGCACTGAGCGCGTCCCAGTCCCAGGCGTCTTCCGGAACTTCGCCAAGCAGTACGTCGCTCCACGGGACCGCGGTGTTTTTGCTCAAGGCGCGGTAGTTCCAATGCGCGGCCCAGGTCTGGACCAGGTCAGCCTCCAATGGCAAACTCGGGTTGGCACTCAGGGCCGACCAGTCCCATTGCTTGGCGTAGCGGGCGATGAGCTCAGGGCTCCACGGCCAGTGCGTGGCGCTGCTTAAGGCCTTCCAGTCCCATCGGAGCAAGTGTGCGCTCAGAAGTGCTTCACTGTATTGAAGGCTCGGGTTGCTACTCAGCCAGGACCAGTTCCAGTAGGCAGCAAAGGTGCTGACCAGGCTCGCGTCCAGCGGCAGTGAGACGTTGGCGCTGAGACCGGTCCAATCCCAACGCTCAGCGAACTCCGTCATCAATCCGCCCGTCCAGGGCAGGCCGGTGTTCCAGCTCAGGGCGCTCCAGTCCCATCGGTGCGCATTGGTGCGGACGAATGCAGCGGTCCAGGGCAGGTTGGCGTTGGCGCTGAGTACCGCCCAGTCCCAGCAGTAGGCATTGGCTTCCAGTAATGCGTTGCTCCAAGGCAAGCCAGCGTTGGCGCTCAGCGCACGCCAGTTCCAGCGTCCCGCGTGCTGTTCAAGCAGTTCTGCACTCCACGGCAGGCTGGGGTTTTTGCTCAGGGCATCCCAGTCCCAGGCGTCAAGATGTGCGGCGATCAGTGTGGGGCTCCAGTCCAGGGCGCGGCTCGCGCTCAGGCGCTTCCAGTCCCATAGGCCGCGAAACCCGTCCAGTTCTACAGACGTGAGTGGGTAGTGGTTTTGCAAGCAGCACAAAAACAGCGTGCCGTGCGCCTGAAAAAACGCCTTGGTTTGGGCGTCCTGAAGGACGGCCAGCGTACCTGCCGCCGCGTCCAGTCGATGCTGTGTTGCCACGCTGAGTGCGCGGTCTGAAGCCTGTTCCGACAGGACCAGCACCGTCATGGCGCGTGAACCGTGGGCGGCGTTGAATGGCTCTGCGAGGTGGCCCGGTCGTAGCGCTCCAACTCTGACCGCAGGTAATCGGCTTGCTGCGCAAACCAGACCGTCCAATTGGCTTGGGCGCTCAGGGTTTGCCACGTGCCGCTGCGCAAAATTGTTGCACGTTCGCGCTGCTGCCGGGCCAGGCGCTCTTGGAGTGCTTGCGCGTGGTCTGCCGCGTTGGGTGCAAAAAGGCCGATGCTTGGGATCCCCGGTGATACGCCAGGCACTTGCAACACCTTTTGCTGGAGTACTTTCAAAGCGGAAAAATCATTGTTTTCGTAGCTGGTCTGCAGGTGTTGAAACAGCGCCTGGGCCTCGGGTTTGTCTTGTGCAGCCACCCGGTCCGGATGCAAGCGCATTGCAAGTTTGCGGTAGAGCTGCTTCATTTGGGTCTGCACCTGCGGGTCCAGTGCGCTTGGGGGTGCTGGTTTGGCATCTTGTGACCGCGTGTACTGATCAAAACGTTCCTGGGCTTCTTGCGCTTGCACCCGGACTTCTTCGCGCCCCGTTTGGGCGTGCAGACGCTGCAGATGGAGGCGCTTGGCGTCCATGCATTGCCGCAGCAGATCGCCGATACAGGCGTCTTGTTCACGGTCAAAAGCGTTGAGGGTGCGGTGCATCTCAGCGATATCGGCCTGCATGGCCAGTGTGTGCGCCTCAAGCAGCTCGGTTTGCCAAGCGCCGGTCCCTTGTGGTGGCCGGTCAATGGCTACCAACTCGGCGCGTACGCCAGTGGGCGCAGCCTCCTTGGTTTGCGCTGCCATTGCATCTTGCCCAAGCGGGTAGGTCACTACAAGATTGCTCAGGCCATGCGTGCACCTCGCAGCCAGTGGGCCATTGCTTTGCAGCAATACACCGGCAGTTTGTGTAGCAGGCACAGGTCCCAGTTGCGCCAAGTCTCCGCTCAGGACGGCCACAGCATCGATGATGCACACCGAGGTGAGTAAACGCGGCGCACCAGGGGCCAGCCAGTGCAGCGCGGCCCCGGCAGCCTCTAGTCTTTCCCATGCAATACCCGGCGCAGTGTCCCGGGCGTCCCCTGGCACTACCACTGTCAACGCCAGTCCCCTGCGCCTGCAACCCAGCAAGAGGTCGAAAAGTGGCCGCGCACAAGGCCCCGATAGGGCGCACACCACTTGCGCCCGTGCGCCCTTGAGCTGCTGCGTCACCATTGCGTGGGCGTCAGAAAAATGCAGCGATTCGGTAACTTCATTCATGGGAAAACGCCGGCGCGGCAGGGTGCTTCATCTCGCGCTTAGGCGCGCAGCCGTACAGGTTCAATTTAGTCAAGGTCTTTGAAGTTGTTTTTTTGGCAAGCGCGCGCCATGTCTTGGGCTTGTGCGATTTGGGTCGGCGTCATTTGCTGCGCCACATGATCGCGTCCGCTGGCTGCGTCTGCCAGACCGCCTACGGAGCCGAGGTTGAACCACATGTGCGCTCGCACGAAGTCCTGTAGGACGCCCTCGCCGTGGGCATAAAGCCAGCCCAAGGCTGCCTGTGCTTGCGGGTGGCCCTGGGCAGCGGCAAGGCGGTAGCACGCCAGTGCCTGTACGAAATTCGGAACCTTTCCCGTTTGGTGCATCGCGCCCAGGTCGTACTGCGCCTGCGCCTCGCCCTGATCGGCGGCAAGTTGTAGCCATTGCATAGCCACCTCGTCGCTGGCGATCGTACCTTGGCCATTGGCGATCATCACGCCAAGGCTGTACTGGGCAAGTGCATCGCCCTGGTCGGCCGCAAGTTGGTACCAGGCCAGCGCTGTGGCATCGTCTTGCTCAACGTCTTGGCCTAATGAGTACATCAATCCCAAGTTGTACTGTGCGGCGGCGTCCCCCTGTTGTGCAGCTGCGGTGTACCACTGCAATGCCTGTGCGGTGTCCTTGGGCACACCTTGCCCCAGGCTGTACATCACGCCCAGGTTGTATTGGGCTGCCGGGTCGCCTGCTCGGGCCGCGCGCTCGTACCAATGCAGACCCAACGCAGGGTTCAGGCTTGCGCCTTGGCCGCTGGAAAACATAAAACCCAGGTTGAACTGCGCATGCACATGGCCCTGCTCAGCTGCCTGGGTGTACCAGTGCTGGGCTTGCGCTGCGTTGCGCTCCACGCCGTGGCCGTTGGCGTACATCACACCCAAGCCATATTGCGCTGCGGGGTCGCCATTGGCAGCGCCGCTTTGGTAACACGTCAATGCCCGTGCGAAGTCCTGCGCGACGCCCTGGCCATTGGCATACATCACCCCCAGGTTCAATTGAGCCGTCGTGTCACCCTGCGCGGCAGCAGCGCTATACCAATGCAAGGCTCGCGCATAGTCCACCTCGCCGCCTTGTCCATTGGCATACAGCGCCGCAAGGTTGCACTGTGCGTAGGCAAGGCCTTGATCGGCGGCTTGAGCGTACCAATTGCGGGCTTGCACGAAGTCTGGTTCGACACCCTGCCCATGTGCGTACATCACAGCCAGGTTGGACTGCGCATGCGCAGCGCCTGCCTGTGCAGCGCGCTGGTAGCAACTCAGCGCCTGCGCAAAATCCTGCGGCACGCCCTGCCCATTGGCATACATCAGGCCCAGGTTGGTGAGGGCAGCGCGTTGAAGTGCGAGGGTGGTTTCTGTCACAAGCTCAGGGCAGTGGGTTCGACGCGTGGATATGTCTCGTTGGGACCGCAGGAGCAGCGCCAAACATTATGCCGTTCCCACCCTTTACCAGCTCCAAATCCTGAGACAAAACCATATTTAATAGTTTGTGTTTTTTTAACAAAAAATTAAAAACATTTGTGTACTGTCTGAAAAATGACACTTTTTGGGCATAATGCGGCCAGCGAGAACGGGAGTTTGGACAGTCATTGTTTGACGCGTTTCGTTCTTTTACTCCGCAGCAACGCCTTCGGTTCCTATCTTCGTCAACGCACTTTTCATGTCCAGAGCCCCGATGAAATTCATAGGTGAAAGCGACGCCATCCGGGCCATCCGGGACTTGTTGCCCGTGGTGGCTGCGTCGAGCTCTACCGTCTTGATTACTGGGGAAAGCGGTACGGGAAAGGAGATCGTCGCCCGCTCTTTGCACGATTTGTCGCACCGATCGGGCGCTAATTTTGTACCCATTAACTGCGCGGCCATTCCCAAAGACCTGATTGAAAGCGAGCTTTTTGGCCATCGCAAAGGCGCATTCACGGGAGCCGTCACCGATCGGGTGGGCCGCTTTGAACTGGCCCACAACGGATCGATTTTTCTCGATGAAATCGGAGACTTGCCCTTGGAGCTCCAAGTCAAGCTTTTGCGCGTGCTGCAAGAGCGGGTGGTCGATCCGGTGGGGAGCACCAAACCTGTGGCGGTCGATGTGAGAGTCATTGCTGCTACCCACCGCGACCTGGAGGCCGAAATCGCGGCCGGGCGTTTCCGGGAAGACTTGTACTACCGCCTCAACGTGATTCCGCTCAACACGCCGCCGCTGCGGGAGCGCGCCAGCGACGTACCACTGCTTTTGGATTTTTTTGCAAAACAGCACGCGGCTGAGGGAGAGAGCCCCATCACCTTTGCCCCAGACTTTGCCTACGCGATGAAAGCTTACCCCTGGCCCGGCAATGTCCGTGAACTTTCCAACCTGATTGACCGTTTTAGCACCCTGTTTGCCGGTCAGTGCCTGCAGCTCAAGACTTTTTCGGCCGCGATGCTTCCCAAAGGGTTGGCAGCTTTCAAGACGCTGGCCGAAGCCGGTGAGTTGCCGGTGGTGGATCCGTCCATGCAGTCGATCGCATCTGCGTGGGTGGACTCGCCTGGAACCGGCGGCATGTTTGACGATGCGTCCGACGATGACAACCAGGGCGACGAGGACGACGACGCGCCCAATGCAGTCGAACAGATGACGTTTATGTCGCAAGGGCTGCCGGTGCTGCCTCCGGAAGGTTTGTCGCTGAAGCACCGCTTGGCAGAAATTGAGCGCGACCTGATTTCGCAGGCGCTGAGCCGCACCAACGGCAACGTGTCGCAGACGGCGCGCATTCTTAATGTGCAGCGTACGACGCTGATTGAAAAAATCCAAAAATTTGGGCTGCGCGAAGGCTGATCGTGCGGTCATTTCGGGCGCTGGAGCGCCCGTCAGCGCTGCCCGCTGCGCGGGCTGAAACGACGCTTGTTAGGGCGTTTCGGTTCCTTTGCCTTGGGCTGGGACACGCGGGTATTGAATCAGCGTTTCTTTAGGCTTTGCCGGAGGCAAGGGCGGTGCCGGTGGCGCGACAACCACTGGCTTGTTTGCGGCTTCGGCTACCTTTTGCTGGCGCAGGGCGGCTTCAAGTTCACGGCGCACCGCTGCGGGGTCCAAACGGGGCTGCGCCGGTGCTGATCGCACTTGGGCTGAGAGGGCGTTGAGCGCGCTGTTCTGGCTTTGAATCTTTGCATCCAAGGCTTGCAAAAGTTTGGCCGTTTCAGCCCCTTTGGTGTCCGGCAGGGCGGCAATTTTGGCAACCGCTTGGTTGGCGCTAATGATCTCATCCAAGCGGGCGTCGAGCTTCATTTGCGCGCCTGAGATGGAGTCCTGTTTGGAAGAGATATCCCGCAAGGTTTCACCGGCGCCGGTGATAAGTTCCATGGACTCGTCCATTGACACGATGCGTTTACCCACCGCCAGCAGCATCGCATCGGCCTGTGCAATGCGGGATTGCAGCCGGTAAGACATGATTCCAAACAGCGCCATCGACGTAAGCATCAGCGCAGCAAACGTGGCCAGCACCACGATGCCGTTCATGCGTTGTGCATCTTGCGCTGCGATGAGTTTGCTCGCTGCGCCTTGCAATTGGCTGCTTGCGCCTTGCAAATCGTTGCTCGCTACGTGCATGTCGGTGGCCGACTTGGCGGCCA
>Ga0114963_10000625_pt1 | contig 23843 bp, 26 predicted proteins | sample C_131016_EF_Meta_FD_87019 | JGI IMG/M metagenome (GOLD analysis project Ga0114963, IMG submission 87019) | Freshwater microbial communities from Lake Croche, Canada to study carbon cycling - C_131016_EF_MetaG | ecosystem: Environmental > Aquatic > Freshwater > Lake | place: Lake Croche, Canada...
GGGTGTTGACCAAAACACCCTTGTCGTCAAAGACTTGAAACTTCACGCCGTCAGCGCCTGTGGGTAAGTTGATGATGCCTTCGACCGGGGTGCCGGCCGTCAATTGGGCCGGGCCATCGGGCACCGAAACTTTTTTGCCAATCAGATTGGAGCTGGCGGTGATTTGCTGGCCGGCTTGGCTGGTGACAAAGTTTTCCAAGCTGGTGGCCATGCCGGTGGTGGCTTCGAGTTGCGAGAACTGCGCCAGTTGCGCCACAAAAGCTTCGTTCTTCACCGGATCCAAAGGGTCCTGGTTTTTCAACTGGGTGGTGAACAGCGTCAAAAAGTCTTTTTGCCCCATGCCCGACTGACCGGTTTTGGCGGTCAGCGCATCGTTGGCCGCTTGCGCCGTGGTCTTGATGCTCGACGGCACCGCGCTGCTCCAGGTCGGGTTGGTGGCTGAGGCGGCGGCGGTGGCCGCTTGGAGCATATTCAGATTGGGCATGGCTGGCTTTCGGCGTTAGCTCTTGATGATGTCGAGGGTGCGCATCATCAGTTGCCGGGCGGTGTTGATCACCTCGACGTTGTTTTGGTAAGAGCGGTTGGCCGCCATCATTTCGACCATTTCGGTCATTTCGTTCACGTTGGACAGGTACACATAGCCGTCTTTGTCGGCTTGCGGATTGCCGGGGTCGTGCATTTTTTTGATGGGTGCGGGGTCGTCGCTGATTTCAGTCACTCTGACGCCGCCTTTGTTGTTGTCGTTGGGGTTGCCGTTGAGTTGATCGTCCAAAATCGCTTTGAAGACCGCGCGTTTGCCACGAAAGGCTTCGGCATCTGAGCCGGCAACGGTGCCCGCGTTGGCCAGGTTGGAAGCGACCGCGTTCATGCGCACGGTTTGGGCGTTCAGAGCTGAGCCGCCAATGCCAAAAATATTGTCGAGTGACATGTTTATTCTCCGCGCAGGGCTTTGCGCAAGCCGCTGATTTCGTCTTGCAAGAAATTCACAGTGGCTTGGTATTCCGCCGCGGCTTTACCGTATTGGGCTTGTTCCACGTTCAGTTCCACCGTGTTGCCGTCAAAGGCCACGTTGAAAGGAATGCGGTACATCATGCCGTCGCTGTTTTCATCGATCGGCAGTTCCATGTGCTTGCCGTGGGTGGTGTGCATCGGGTCTTGCGTCGCGCTGGTGAAGACCTTTTTGAAATCGATGTCACGGGCTTTGAAGTTGGGTGTGTCGGCGTTGGCAATGTTTTGTGCCAGCACTTCCACACGCTGGCTGCGCGTGCTCAACGACTTGGCATGGGTGCTCAGGGCTGAATCAAAAATACTCATCGCAATCACCTCCATGTTGGGTAGCAGGGCTGTTTTTTCACATTGCCGGTTTATCGACACTCGGCGCACTCAAGTTCCGCCTTATCAGGTCGATTGCAAAAGCCGTGCCATGGTGTTTGAGGTATTTGCGCGCATCAAAAGTGGCATGCGCCAGCGGCAAACCGTGTGCAGCGGCAAGGTGTTGCCGCTGCGCTTGCCGCTTGGCCATCAGCGCAGTTGTGTGGGCGCCGAGTCGTTGCCCTGGTATTTCGCCAGCCGTTGGGCTTGGAGGCGTGAGAGGGCTTGGGTGTTGTCGCCAGTGGCCACTTGCGCGGTGGGCGCGCTGGGGGATTGCGCCCGGTTGTCGGGGCGTTTGATTTCGGCGCGATCCAGGCCCAGAACCCGTTGGGCGTTTTGCACCAGTCCGCGAATCAGAGACTGGCGCGTGATCGAAGGGTTGTTGTTTTTGTCGTTGTACAAAGCGCCGGCTTGCGCGCCAGGGATGCCCAAGGGGGCATCGACCCGGGTTTCGCTGCGGGCGGCCGGTTGCAACACAGACAGGTACAAATCATCGAGAGGCACGTTGCCGCCTTGTGGTTTGTTCAGACCCGCTTTTTGGAAATAGGTGTCGGCCAAATGCAGTTGCTGGTAAACGCTCAAGTTCAAAATGGACTTGGGGTTGTTGGCCATGCCTACAGCGGCCGCGCCGCGTGCCGGGCCATCGCAAAATTGGATGATGCCGTGACAGCGCTGGTTGGTCGCTTTGGGGTTCATGCCGTCGCTTTCCATCAAGGTCATGCGGGCAAAGTCGTCAGGTGCAAAACCGTGCTTGCTGGCCATTTGCAAGACCTTTTGGTAGACGTCTTGTTTTTCGTTGGCGGGGATAAAGCCCTTGCTGACAGCCCGGTCCAGCGTTTTGTCCAGCACCGGATGGGGTGTGCCCAAAATGCTGGCCCCAGTTTGTGCGGGCGGGCTGCTCAAAGTCTGAGCTTGTGATTTGGGAATGGTGGCGTTGCTGGCCCGATTGGGCAAGGCCGTTGACACATGGACTGTGGGTTTGACAGCGGCGGCGTTGCGTTGCGCCGTTTGGGCTGACAGCACTTCGGCCGTGGTGGGCGCTGGCACAGGCACGCCCTGGGAGGGGTTGCTGACCTCGGCGCTCAGTGGCTGGCTGCGTTCGGTCCCGGTTTCTTGCCATTGGGCTGTCAGTGCGCTCATTTGCAACTGCTGACCCGGGTAGATGCGGTTGGCGTTGGGCATGCCGTTGTGAGCGGCAAGGCTTTGCGCCCAGCGCAGGGCTTGGGAGCTGGTGAGGTTGAGCCCTTGGGATTGCGCATGCTGGCGCACAATCCCCACCAGGTTTTCTCCGGCCTGGACGGTGCGCACGGACTGCACTTCGTTCCAAGCTTGCTTGAAGGCAAGACCCGGTGCGCTGGCGGCCGCCTCTTTGCTGGACGCGTCGTCTGCAGACGCACCGGGGCCGGAGACGGGCGTCAGGGTCGCGTTGGGCAAGAGGGCGTCATCAAGGCGCATGGCATTATTTTTGCGTAATCAGGGCATGTTTAAACTGCGTGTCAAAACTTCAACACCTGCCAAAACCATGCAAATGCTGTGCCTGCTTGCTCTGTGGGCTTGGGCAGGGTCTGCGGCTTTGGCTGCTGCGCCTGCCGCTCAAGTTGCGCTTGCTGGGGTCGATACTTCAGTGACGGCTAAAAAAGGGGGATTGGAGGGGGGAGTGCCAACACCGGTCGAAAAAATGAATGCACAAGTACGCCAATGGATGGCCCAAACCTACGGCGGCAGTCCGGATGAGGTGCAAATTGCCCCACTGGACAACCGCTTGCAGGTGCTGCCATGCGAGCGGTCTTTGTGGATAGACCATCCATTTGCTTCGCGAGAAACGGTGCGCGTGCGCTGTCCGGCTGTGGCCGGTGCAGCTTCGCAAAACGCTTATTCGGTGCCGGTGTGGCAGTTGTATTTGCGCATTTTGTCTGTGCTGCCCGTGGTCGCCCCGAAATCGGCAGGCCTTGCCAGTGCTGGACCGGCGACTAAAATGGTGGTGGTCAAGCAATTGTTGCAACGCGGCACCCTGTTGACGCCTGATATGCTGCAAGAGGTGGATGCATTGGTTGCCGCCAATGGACAGGCCGATGCATCGCAATTGACATCGATCAAAGACGCTGAGATGGCGGAATTGGTGCGCGACATGCCGGCCGGTTCACCCCTTCGCAGCTACGATATTCGGCGTGCGGTACTGGTCAAAATGGGCCAGCAGGTGATGATGACGGTGGGCAATGGCACGGATTTTCAGATCCGCGTTCGGGTCGAAGCCTTGCAAGATGGGCGCATGGGGGAGCAGGTGAAGCTCAAAAACACCGAGTCAGGCAAGAATTTCTCGGGCGTGGTGACTGGCCCGAGCACCGTCAAAGGACTGTGATGAAAATTTTTTTAAAAAACACTCAAGTTCTTTGTTCAGCTGCCGATACTGAGGATGACCAGCTTTATAAACTGGAGCGAAGCCGAGCCGGATGTCCGGCAAAGTCACAGAAAGTGAGCATCCCATGACCGATGGTATTTACAACAACAATGTACGGCGCCCTGCGCCAGACACCTCTGCGCGCAGCAGTTCGGGCAAGACCAAGGTGGCTTCCAGCCTGCTGTCTCCCGAGTCTGCCATCGCTGACGCTGCAAGCGCGTCGGTGAAAGCCAAAACAGGGGGGCCAGACCAGCTGCATTTGTCGAACGTGAGCAAGCGCTTGGCCGACGAACCCAGCTTTGACAGTGTCAAAGTGGCTTCGATCAAACAGGCTATTCAGGACGGCCAATACCCCTTGGATCCGCGCCGCATTGCCGAGAGCTTCCATGCCATCGAGCAAATGATCCGCCAATAAGCCAGGCATGAGCGTTTTCGGTGAGTCACAGATGGCCGCGACGCAAACGCTGGTGTTGCCGGTGGCTGATCAATTGCAGCAACTTTTAGCCTCGGAATTTGAGGCTTTGAAGGCGCAGGATTTGGATCGTTTTGAGCAGTTGCAAACGGCTAAAACCGAATTGCTGAGCGAATTGGCGCGTTTATGCCCAGACAGTGAGGTGTTGCAAGCCCATGCCGACTGGCAGGATTTGAAAGAAGTGTTGGTGGATTGCCGCGACATGCATCGGCGCAATGCCATCTTGATAGAGCGCAAGTTAGACGCCATTCGCGGCGCTTTGCGCAGTTTGAGTGCTGGCCACGCCAGCAGCCCGGTCGAAGTCTATGACCGTTTAGGCAAAATGTCGCGTTTTTCCAAAAGTCGCGGCGTCAACGAAGCCTGAATCCGCATCATGGGCCACTTTCGGATGTGGTCTTTTTCTCGTCGCCAGGGCGCATGCCTTTGAGCCAATAAACCCAAGACAAAATGACCGCCACAGCCGTATACAGTTCGGGCGGAATTTCCTGATCCACGTTCAAACGGCTGAGCAGCGCCAGCAGTTGCGGGTCTTCGGAGACAAAGACGCCTTGCCGCTGCGCTTCTTTCAGCATCTGAATGGCCAACTCGTCTTCTCCTTTGGCCGTCACCACGGGCACAGGGTGGCGGCCATAGGCCAGGGCGATTGCTTGACGGTGATAACGGCTCATGGGCGGGCTTCAGGCCATCACAGGTGTGCGCTGCTCAGGCCGACATGTCCACCACCAAGCCACGGCCTGTGGGGGTGAAGTCGGCAGGGCCTTGGGGACGCGCGCCATGCACAATTTGAAAGCTGCGCATGTGCAGGCCCGCTTGGTGCAGTTGCTGACCCAACTCAGCGCTGCGCTGGCGTGCGGTGCTGACCACATCGGCCTTTTCAGCCCACATCGTCAGGTCAATGTGCTGACTGCCTTCCAACTGGGTTTTCAGCCAGACGGGTCCATAGAGTTCACTGCGCGAGTGCACATTCACGGTCAGCAAAGGCAGCTGGTCTCGGTTGCGGGGCTCACGGCGAAACACCAGTTCCACCGGTTCTGCGTCGACAAAGGGCAGGGTCATGCGAAACAACACTTCGCGTTGCGCTTGCGCCTGCACCGCTTGCACTTGGGTGGATTCCAATTCGTCAAAAGCATGCTGTAGCTGCGCAAAGGTGGCGGCAGGGCTGTCTTGGCTGGGGGTGTCGGCAGCCAAGGGTTGGACCAGGTCGGGCTCGTCGTCTGGGCGCAGGGCGGTGGCCGCTTTGTCGGGTGACAGCAAAGCCAAAATCGCTTTGCGTAACAACAATTTCGGATCTCCCGAAGGCACGGGCTGGCCACGCGACAGCCACACTTCAGCGCCTAAGGCGCTGGCCAAAGCATGCGAGAGGGCTTCGGGTGTGATTTGCGCCATGGACAACTGCATGCCACGCCACTGGGCCTGCAGATCCGGCCGCGCGATGGTTTTCAGCAGCGCATCCAGCAAGCCGGGACGAAACAATTGCGCCACAACCGATGGCCCGGGCGGGCGAAACAGCAAATTGGCCATGCGCGAATACACCGCTGGCAGCATGGCCGGTGGCATGCTGGCCACTGGCGACAAAGAGGGCGACATGGACGGTGACAAGGGGGTTACCGCTTGCAAAGCCGGTGTCGAGGGCGCCTTGGTGGGTTGCAAGACCCAACTGCCCTGCGGGGTTTGCACCACTTTCAGCCACACGGTGGGCGCCAAATGGCCCAGCATCAGCACCGGCGTGGTGATCACGCGCCCGCGCAGCATCAACTCGGGCTGACCGCCGGTCAGGCGCAACGTGGCTTGCACCACCTGGCCATCGCGCAGCTGCAGTTCTTTGGCGATCGGGGTTTCGATCGGAATGACGGGCCCCTCTAAAAAAAGGGGGTTCACCCGTCCGGGCAGGCCGAGCGCGTCGGCGCCGGTGATCAAGGGTACCGGATCCAGTGCCGACGCGATGCGGGGTCGCTGGCGCTGAAGCCGTTGCGTGTGGCACTTTCGCTGCTGGCAGGGGCGTAAGCCTCCAATGTGCTGCGGACCAAAGTGGCGTGCTCTGGCACATGGATGACTGTGCCGGTTTTAAATCTTTGTCCGACTTTGCCGCTGACCACATTGGGGTTTGCATCGACCAAAGCTTTGCGCAGCAAGCTGGGGTTCAAAGGGCTGTCGGGCATGGTGTTTTTCAGCACACGCTCAACGGTGTCACCCGCTTGGGTGGTGTAGTTGGTGAGGGCAGGCGCAGTGGCTTCGCTGGCGGCGAGGGCTGGGGCGGTGTACAAAGGCCAAGTGCACCACATGGACAGGCTGTACAGACCGGCCCATAGCCAGCGCGGCAGGGGCGCGATGAAGTTGGAAAAAATGCGATTCATGCGAGAGCTCCGTTTCAGCGGTTCAGCGATTCAGCCGGCCAGGCACGCCAATGGGTTTGGACGGCTTCGGCTGGGCCCGCCAAAATGGCGAGCCGGGCTTGATGGGCGCTCACTTCCACCACCTTGGCCAGCAGCAGGGCAGAAGAAGTGGGGCCCACCACTTGGGAAGGAAAAGTTTTCGGGTCTGCCAGCAGCCATTCGTCGCCTGCGCGGACACCGGCCAAACCACCAGCATTGATGTGCACCAGGTTGGCTTTGCGCTGCGTCACTTGCGGTTGCAGCGGATCGCAGCCTATCCACTGGCCCAAGCGTTCGCCCCACAGGCTGAACAGGTTTTGCAGGCTGGCCGTGCCCGTCTCGTTGGCGTTCAGTGGCAGGCTGTGAGAGGCTTGAAACTCTTTGTTTTGTCCGCTGGTGCCCTGAACTGTCAGCGACAAGGCCAGTTCGGTCCGCGGACTGCGCCCCGTCAGTTTGTCCCAGGTACTCCCATCCAGAGGCTGGCTGCTGACGCGCAAGGTGGCGGCCCAGGGCATGCTTTTCACATGGCCGCCGATCAGCGTTTGCTCATACAGGCTGACTTGACTGCCCGTCGACAACACTGGCGTGGCCGCGCTCAGCGCCACCATGCGCCAAGCAGGATCCGGCGCTGCCAGCCACTGCGCCGCAATTTGCTCACGCACTTGTTTTTGCAGCAGCTGTGAAGTGCCGGGTTCGAACACCAGCGTCAAACCCATGACATGGCGCAGCGACTCGGCTTGCCTGCAGCTGCCGTCTACCGCCTGCGCCGCATCACTCAGGGAACGGCCTAAATCTTGACGCACATGGGGGCGGCTGAGCTGGGCTTTGGCGGCGCCGTTGCTGTCACGCGAATACGACAAAACCTGCACGCCGCGCACTTCCATGCCCGAGCGAAAACTGCTGGCATCTCGCAACTGTCCCTGGGCATCGAGCCACTGGGTCGTGCGCACCTGGGTGGCGCCTTGCAAGGCTGTTTCCACCAAGCTGTTGCGGATGGCGTCCAAACGCTCCTGGGCACTGAAATTCACATCCGTATTTTGAGCAACGGCATCGCCCAAGCCGCACAGCAAAGTGCAAGCGATGAACCAAGAAAGATGGCGTTGCATGGTGCGGCTGTGCGGTGGTGAGATTTCAGCGACTGCGGGCGGTGATTTGGCCCAAATACAGGGTGCGCAAGTCCTGCACCACGGCCTTGTCCAAAGAAAGCGTGGTTTCGTACGTGTCCTCGCCCACAGGGGTGATGCTCACCAAGGTGGCGCCATAAATCACACCTTCGACTTTGGCGCGAAAGCTGTCGCTCGTCACGGTCATATCGGCCACGGTCGAGGACGCATCAATTTGTTGGCCGTACACCTGTTCAGTCAGGGCGCGGTAGGCGTCGAGTTTGGAGGCGCGGATCGCCATCAGCCGCTGCTGTGCAGGATTGCGGTGGTTTTGCACGCTCACCACGGCGTAGCCGGTGGCGGTCAGTGTTTCTCTTTTTTCCACCAAAGGGGCCAACATATTGGCCTGCTCAGCAGGCTTGGACGCGGCCAGGTTGATGGATTTGCACCCGGTCAAAACGAGCAGGCTGGCGGCCAAGCAGACTGTCAAAATTCGGTTCATATGGCTTCCTTATAGGGCAGGACACCAAGTCCTTCACCCTCTGATTCGGTCCGAAGGGGGTGAACTTGAGGCTGAGGTGGCCCTTTACTTGTCAATTTTTGGGTGTTGCGTGGATGCAACTGCAAATTTTGACAAAATTAGCTTAATTGGTGTTTTTGGCAATTTGTGTTTAAATTCAGTCAGATACAACCATGTATTAAAAAATAAATGAAGTAAAAATCAACCGCCCCATGTCCAAACCCCATCGCATCACATCGTTCAAAGGCGCCAGCGAAGCCGCCCAAGCCATTCGGGATTTGATCTCCCGAGTGGCCAGTTCGAATGCGACCGTGTTGATCACGGGTGAAAGTGGCACAGGCAAAGAACTGGTGGCGCGGGCCTTGCACGACGAGTCGCATCGTGCAGGCGGCAACTTTGTGCCGATCAACTGCACCGCGATCCCCAAAGAGCTGATCGAGAGTGAGTTGTTCGGGCACCGCAAAGGCGCATTCACAGGCGCCATGAACGATCGTATAGGTCGATTCGAGATGGCCCATGGCGGCACCATTTTTTTAGATGAAATCGGTGACTTGTCGATGGACATGCAGGTCAAATTGCTGCGCGTCTTGCAAGAGCGCACGGTCGACCCGGTGGGCGGAACGAAGCCCGTGCATGTGGATGTGCGGGTGGTGGCGGCCACGCATTGCGATCTGGAGGCTCAGATTGAAACGGGCAAGTTTCGCGAGGATTTGTATTACCGTCTGAATGTATTGCCACTCAAAACGCCGCCCCTGCGCCAACGGCCTGACGACGTGCCGGAACTGCTGAACCACTTTGCCCGCCAGTGCCTGCAAAATCAGGCCCAACCGATTGCTTTCAGCGATGATTTTCTGGAGGCCTTGCAGTCGTATGCCTGGCCCGGTAATGTGCGTGAGCTGTCCAACTTGGTGGACCGTTTCAGCACGCTGTTTGCAGGGCAAACCTTGAGTTTGGGTGCGGTACCTGCTGATTTGCTGCCCAAAGGCTTGGCCCAAATGCAGGCTCAGCGGTGTGCCCATCCCGCCACGTCTTTGAAACCCATGGCACCCAAGCCAGCCAAGGTGACTTCGATCTTCAGTGCGGTCACGCCCAGTTTGCTCGAGGAGTTGGAAAGCAATCCGGTGGAGGACATCATCATGTTGGCGCAAGGTTTAGAGAATTTGCCTGCCGAAGGGATCTCCTTGAAAGACCGATTGGCAGAAATCGAGCGCGATTTGATTGTCCAGGCGCTGGCCCGCACGGATGGCAATGTGTCTCAAACTGCACGTTTGCTGAATTTGCAACGCACCACTTTGATTGAGAAACTCAACAAATACGACCTGCGCCAAGGCGTTCTCAACGTTTCGGCCGCTTAACCGGCGCACAACAGCGACTTCTCCCAGCACACCGCCAAGCGAGGGTCCAGCGCGCGGCACCCCAGCGCTTTACTTAGCTGGTTGCACACCCAATGCATTGGGTGAGGCCAAGGGCGCATCGTTGGCCGACGCCCTGGGGTACTGCACCATTTTTTCCCTTTGGCGAGCCGCCGCTGCCGCCGCCGCCGCTGCGGCGTTCTCGCTGGCTTGGCGGTCACGCTGCATTTTGGCCACAGCTTCCATTTCTTTGCGCAGCCCCCCCGCATCGCCCACGGAGCCTTGAATCGATTGCAAATGGGCCGCGATGGATTTGAGCGCCGCCGCTTGCGCTTGCAAACGCCCATCTAAGCTTTGCACTTGTTTGGCCAAAGCGGGATCGGCAGGGCCTGCTTTGGCCGTTGCTTTTTCGGCGGGTTTTTCGCTGGCTTTGGCCGCCAATTCGTCGGCTTTTTTGGCCATTTCCTCAAGCCGTCCGTCCATTTTAGATTGGGCCGCGACAATGCCTTCTTGTTTGCCCACCAGCTCTTGCAGGGCCGAGTTGACCGAGCCCACCAATTCCATGGAACTGTCCAGTTCGCCGATCCGTTTGCCGACCACCGTGACCATGGTGTCGAGTTGTTTGACCCTGCCGGACAAGGAGTAGGCCATGGCGCCAAAAATACAGGCGGCAATCACCATCAAACCGCCGGCGATGCCAAACAGCATCAGGGCTTGTTTTTGCTGCTTGGCCATACTGAGTGCCACTTGCTGGGTCACGGTGCGCAAGTCGGTGGTGGCTGTGGTGGCCAGCAAAGCGGCACGGTTGGCCAAATCGCCCGAATCCATGACCGTGGTTTTGATGTCTTGAATCTCAGTATCGCTGAGTTGCTGCTGATCCGCAGCGTCAGCGTCGGAAGGGCGAGGAGTCGCCCCTGGCGCTGTCACCGTATCAGGCAATGCAGGCGGGGTCACGGCGGCGTCTGCGCTTGAAGATGGAGTGTTTTCAGTCATGGCGGAAGGTCCGGTTGGGGTTCAATGGCCTTTAGCGGGCGCGCTCGCGTGTGGTTTGCCCTTGGCCACTGAAGCAGTCACGGCGATAGGTGAAAAAAGAGGAATCTCCAGCTTTTCAATTTGAACCCGAATTTGCTCATTGGCGATTTTCAATTTAACGACCCGGGCAGGGAAATTCATCTCTCCCAAAAGGACCGGCTTTGCAGGGACTGACCCCGATACCTGAGTAGTATCGACTGCAGCGTGCGCTTCTTGAGCCGCTGGCGCTGGGGAACGCTCAATGGCTTCGGGTGGACTTGAATCCGCCAGTGGCAATGCCGTAGGCGCAGGCGCTGAAAGTGGCACTTCCAGCGGGGTGGCGTCTTCAGGCGCTAGCTCTATAGAAGGGACTTCCATGGGCTGGAATTCCACGGCTGGCACCTCCACAGGCGGCACCTGCGCGGGCGCTACCTCCAAAGGCGGTGCGTCTGAAGCGGGCACCGCCTGCGTCGGCTGCACAGGCGCGAGCTGGATGACATTCTCAGAAGGGCCATCCTCCCCTGAGACCAGGTGTTCGCGCTCGGCAGCATGTGCATCGTCATGGGCCCAAACGTCCGCAGCATCTGTCTTGTCGGCCACGCTGTGGCTCACCCCTTGCACAATTTCGACCAGCGCCACTTCCTCATTGGGGTTGGCGAGTGTGTTGCGGATTTGAGGTTGCGTGGCCGCAGCAGACTTGTGCAAGGCCGTGTGGCTGCCTTCGGCCAAGTGCACTTCATGGGGGGTGCCACTGGAGATGATTTCCTGGTCTTCGGACATCAACGAGGCTCCTTCGGTTTTAACCTGGGTTTGGCGTCACTCGGGCTGAGTCGCTCGGACAACCGGGAGGACGGCAAAGCGAAAGCCAGGCGCGGAATTTGGGCTTGCTGGGTGAATTCGATGGCGGCGCTTCTGGACTTGAAGGGGCCCGAGACCAAAGCAAATTGCGCTAACTTCTCGCCAGGCTTGTAGATGCCGACGATATGGGCGTCAGCCAGCTTGGGGTGGGCCTGCTGCCAAGCGGTGACGTTTTTGAACACCGGTAAGGCCAGATGTTGAACCACATAGCTGTCGGCGGGCAGTTTCTTGGCCCAGGCCTGGCCTGCGGCGGCTTCATTGGGCAATTCATCCACAAGGCCAGCCTCAGCGCGAGTCAGGTTCTCGGCCGAAGGCCTGTCGTTCTTGCCTGTGTCAGCCGTTTTGGTTTCACTGGTTTTGCTGGCTACCGGACTGTCCGTGGTTTTACCTTTCGCTGAATTGCTGCTGGAAGGCTTTTCGGGGGCCATGGAAATGGCCTTGTCGGCAGGTTTGAGAAACTCGAATGCCGAAGGGTAGAGCCCATATAAGAAACCTGTCGACGCGGCCAGCATGACCACAGCGGCCAAGGCCCATTGCAGGGGGCGTGTCCATTTGAAGCGAGCCGCAGGCGATGCCGGATGCGCCATGCTGCGCTGGCTTTTGGCAAAAGGGTGGGTGAATTTCTTTTTCACCAAGGGTGCCTGCACCGGCTGGGGTTCAGGGGCGCTGAGTCGGTTCAAAAAGGCGCGCACCGCTTTGTGCTGGGCTTGGCCTTTGGCTTGCGCCAACAACGCCTCTTTTTGATCGGCGTTTGGCAATGCGATGTCCCATCGGGTGATGTTCTTGCCAAAAGCAGCCAGTGAGGGGTTGGTGTGCCTGGATGTGTCCAGAAACAAGATCAAGCGGATGTTGGCACCGGGAAAGTTGTGCACCAAGCTGGCCAGCAACTGCAACTCATGTTCGGGAATGGCGGCTGCATTGTTCAACACCCAGAACTGGGTGGCCAAAATATTTTTGCGCCCTTGCATGGCTTGCGCCAGCGATTGGTTGGCCAGGGTCTGGTTGAAGCGGCCCAACACATCGTCGGAACTGGTGGGGAAATAAACTTCAACTTTGCTGGTGGGCGTGAACTTGCGCAAACGGTTGATGAGCAAGCTGCCGTAATGGTCCAAGACCGCCGCATGAGAGGCCAAAATAGCCACATTCAAGCCGTCGCGCGTCAAGGCGGTCACGCAACCGTCGACCAGTTCGCGGTCATCGCTCTGAAAGTAAAAGTCTTCCAACTCCGGTGCCATGGGGCGAGACAGATTGAACATGGGGCCCGCTCCTTATGGGTTGACTAACTGGCCATCTGCATCAAACTGCATGTCTTTGGGCAGCTTGGGCGAGGGGCGTTGCATCGCTTGGACGCCCGGCCGAATTTGGGCCAGGTTAAAGACGTAGGCCAGCACTTGGGCGACGGCATAGTACAGGGCTTCGGGAATGGTTCTGTCGGTCTCTGTGGTGAAATAAATCGCACGCGCCAGCGCAGGCGAAGCGAAAATTTCGATCCCATGGAGTTTGGCCTCCTCGCGGATTCTGGCGGCGATATGGTCCGTGCCTTTGGCCAGCAATATGGGTGCGCCATCACCGGCCGGATCGTAGGACAAAGCCACTGCAAAGTGCTCGGGGTTGGTGATCACCACATCGGCATCTTTGACTTTTTGGATCATGCGGGCATTGCTCATCTCACGCTGACGCTGGCGAATCTTGGCCTTGACCTCGGGCTTGCCTTCCATGTCCTTCATCTCGTCTTTGACCTCTTGCTTGGTCATGCGCATGCTTTTGATGAACGCATATTTTTGGTAGGGCGCATCGATCAAAGCGATGAACAAAAGACACAACGAAAGCCACAGCGCTGACTCGGCAATCAACAAGCCTGCAGCCTCGAGTGCGGGCTGCAAACTCATTTGGCCCATGTGCAGCAATTCGCCCAAATGCCGGTTCACCAAGATCCACAACACCCCCCCGATCAAACTCAGTTTGGTCATGGATTTGAGCAGTTCAACCCAGGCTTTGGTGCCAAAAATTCGGGCCAAACCGGCGCCCGGATTGAGTTTGCCAAAATTGGGCAAAATACTTTTCAGAGAAAACAAAAAGCCGCCAGTGGCGCCGCTGGCCAAGATGGCGGTCACAGCGGTCAGCAACAACAAGGGCAGCACCAAGAGCAGGCCATCGGCCAATTGCTGGCCGAACACGGTGGGCAAAAGGTTGGGGGAGTCCAAAGTTTGACGGTCAAACGTGAAGCCAGCGGCAAAATGCTGCGACATGCGCGCCACCCAGACACCGCCAATCATGAACATGATCAGCATGGCCGAGATGGTGACGGCCGCAGCAGGCAATTCGGTTGAGCGCGCGACCTGTCCTTGGTCCCGCGCTTGACGCAGTTTGCGCGCCGTTGGCGCTTCGGTCTGTTCTGATGACTCACTGGCACTCATGGCGTGTCATTCCTTCAGGGCAGGCCAACCAGGCTGCGGGTTTGTGTCAAGCCCTGCAGCCACATCCATTGAATGCGGGCGCCTACACTGGGCAAGCTCAAGATCATGATCACAAAGCCGGCAATCACCATGGCTGGAAAGCCCAGTGAAAAGACGTTCAAACTCGGCGCCGCGCGGGTGGCGACACCCAAACCGATGTTGATGAACAACAGCGTCACCATGACCGGCAAAGCGGTGAGTAAGCCGCCTAAAAATATCATCGAGCTCCAGGTCACCAGTTGGCCCCAGGCGGCTTGGCCCATCAGGCTTTGGCCAATCGGCATGCTGTTGAAGCTGTCAATCACCAGGCCCAAGAGCAAAGCGTGCCCGCCCAGGCCGACAAAAATCAAAGTCGACATGACCAGTAAAAACTGGCCAATCACCGGCACGTTGCCCACGTTGGGGTCGATCATGGTGGCCATGGACAGGCCAACCGCGTTCGAGATCGATTGCCCCGCCACCAAAATCGCGGCGGTCACCACTTGCAAGATCAAGCCCATGACCAGGCCAATGCTCAGTTGATTGAAGATTTCCAGCAGGCCAGCCGGTGAGATCGGATCGATGGTGGGCCAGTCGTGCAAAGGGTAGACCAGCCAAGTCAGGGTCAGTGCCAGTAACACGCGAATGCGCAGCGACAAAGCCCGCAGCGAGAAAACGGGCGCAGCAATCAGCAACGCCGAGATGCGCAGCATGGGCCACAGCAGCGTGTAAAAGCGCTCCAAAAGTTCGGTGGCTGCAAAGTTCATGGTTTGTGACTGAGCTGGAAGATGCCGTTCAAACAAACAAACCGGGGATGCGTTGGAAAATACTGCGGGTGTAGTCCACCAAAGTGGTCAACTGCCAGCTGCCAATCACCGCCAAAGTCAGCGCCAAGGCCGCCAGTTTGGGAATGAAGCTGAGCGTCATTTCATTGATCGAGGTGGCCGCTTGCAAAATACCAATCACCAAGCCCACGACCAAAGACACGCCCAGCAGCGGTGCTGAAATCAGCACCGTCATCCACAGGGCTTGTCGCCCCAAATCCACCACCGCAGAAGTATCCATCTCAGCTCCCTGTGTCAGGTCACGAAACTGGCGGCCAAAGAGCCAAGGATCAGGCTCCATCCGTCAACCAGTACAAATAACATCAATTTGAAAGGCATCGAAATCATCATGGGCGAGAGCATCATCATGCCCATCGACATCAACACGCTGGCGACAATCAGATCGATCACCACAAACGGGATGTAGATCAAAAAGCCAATCGTGAACGCACTTTTCAGCTCCGAAGTGATGAAGGCTGGCACCAAGGTGGTGAAGGGCACGCTGTCGGGGTTGATGGCATCGGCCTTGCGGGCCATTTGCATGAACAGTGCAATATCATCTTCACGGGTTTGCTTCATCATGAAGCCGCGCAAGGGTGCTTCGGCGGCGGCCAGCGCTTTGTCAAAGGCCAAGCCTTTGTCCATGTAGGGCACCAAGGCATTGGTGTAGACATCGTTGAGCACCGGGCCCATGATGAACAGGGTCAAGAACAGGGCCAGACCCACCAACACGGTGTTCGGCGGCGTTTGGCCGGTGCCCAGGGCTTGGCGCAAGATCGACAGCACGATGATCACGCGGGTGAAGGCGGTCATCATCAGCACCAAAGACGGCAGCAGGGTCAGTGACGTCATCAACGCCAGCAGTTGCAGCGTCAAACTGTATTGGGTACCGGTTTTGCCGCCAGTGACGTTGACCAAGGGCAAGCCTTGGGACACGGCCGCCAAGGGCAAGGCCAGCAGCACGATCGCAGCCAGCCAGAGTTTCAAGTTACGCGGCATGGTCGGCACCTTGCGGTTCCACAGACGGCACCTTCCACTGTCCCAAGGCGTTGATTTGGGTCGGTGTGATGGCAATCAAAATCTCATGCTCACCGACACGCACCAAAGCCACTTTTTGCCGTGTGCCGACGCCCAAAGTCTCCAGCAGCTGCAAGCGCCGACCTGATGGACCGGTGGTGAGCATTTGGCTTTGCATCCGCTTGAGTCCCCACAGCACGGCCAGCAGCAGGGCAATCACCACCGCCATGCTGCCCAGCATGCGCAGCACTTCCATTCCGGTCAAACCAGCGTTCATTCACAGGCTCACAAGTTTTTCATGCGTTCAGACGCGGGGGCCACGCGGGTCAGGCGAATGCCGTAACGCTCGTTGACCAAGACGATCTCGCCTTGGGCCACCACGGTGTTGTTCACCAGCAGGTCCAGTGGCTCGCCGGCAATGCGGTCGAGCTCCACCACGCTGCCTTGCGATAAGCGCATCAGGTCGCGGATTTTGATCATCGCGCGGCCCACTTCGATGGACAAAGTGACGGTGATGTTTTGCAGCACGTCGGCATTGATTTGTCCGGACGCAGCGTCTGTTGCGGTGTCGTGTGTTTCGCTCATGGTCGTTGTCCTGTGGAGTTCATTGCGCGTCGGGAATGATGGCCCGCTCAATTTGGATGGCCGTTTGGGTGCCTAAAGTGCCGACTTGGGCTTCAAAAGCAGGAATCCCGTTGATCAGTAATTTGGCATGGTCAGGCTTCTTGAAATACAGCAAATCGCCTGCCTGCATGTTTTCAATTTCGCCAAATGAGGACTCAATACCACCCATTAAGATCTGGATCTCCAACGCCGCATTGTCAACAGCCATCGCCAAATCTTTGTGCCATTGTTTTTCAGAGTCTTCATTGCCATCGCCCGTTTGAACTCGGTTGCGCAGCAATTCGCGCACGGGTTTGAGCGAAGCGTAGGGATAGACCAAGTCAATAAAGCCGTTGGCATCGCTGTTGCCTTCGGAGTCAAAGCGGGTGAAGATGACCAGGTCATTTTCATCGGCAATCTGTGCAAATTGAGGGTTGATCTCTTGGCTGACCACCTCAAAGTCCAGCTCCATGACAGGCGACCAGGCTTCTTTCAAAGAGCGAAAGAAGACCTCCAAAATCATTTTGATGATGCGCGACTCTGTCGGGGTGAACAATCGGCCCGAGGGCAGTTGACCGACCCCACGCCCAAAGCCGCCAAAGAAACTGTCCAGGGAACTGAAGACCACGGTAGGGTCGATCACCACCAACGAGTTGCCACGCAGTGGGTTCATGCGCACCATATTCACCGACAAAGGCGGTCGCAAGGTCTTGAGGTAATCACCAAAGCGAACGATTTCAACCCGTTGAGGGTTGATGCGCGGCGTGGTGCGCAGCATCTCCAGCAGGCCCAAACGGAAGGTGCGAATGAACCGCTCGTTGATCATGTCAATGGAGGTGATGTTCACCCCCAGGCTCGAGTCTTCGCTGGCCAGGTCGTGTTTTTTCACACGCGCTGCGGTGTTGAATCCCGTGTCGATCGGAATCGAGCCGTCCGACACGGCTTCGGTCAGAACATTCAGTTCGTCTTGGGTCAGCAGTGAAGAGGCCATGGCGTGTATTGCGATCGGGGTGTCACAACGTGCATCACTGCACGATGAAGTTGGTGAAGTAAACGTCTTCGATACCGCCGAAGTCTTCGTACTTCTCCAGCAAAGTGTTCATGGTGTCGCGGATTTTTTGTGCCAATTCTTTGCGGAATTCAGGCTTGATGAGATCGGCATCGGTGGTCATGCGCATGGTGTCCATGATGGCCGAGCGCAAGGCAAAGTCGTGCTTTTTCACGTTCTCAAACACACGGTCGTCGTAGTGGGTCATGATGGCCAGTTGCACCGACATGACTTTTTTGGAGCCACTGACGTTGACCAAAAACTCACGTTCAATTTGCATGTAGGTGTATTCAAAGCGCGTCAACTCGGGTGAGTTTTTGGCCACTTTGCCAGGGGCGCCTTTAGGGCAGTCCGCTTTGGGTTTTTCTTCCTTGGCGCCGTGCTCGGCCGGCTTGGCATGAGGGTCAGGCTTGGCATGCGGATCGGCTTTTTCGCCGTGCGCATCAGCACCCTTTTCTTTTTTCTGCGGCAAGCAGTCTTCTTTGGCTGCGGCATGGCCTTCGGCCGCTGCTTCCATCTCTTCAGGGGTCGGTGGTTTGGGGTTGAAAGCGCCCGACAAAAACAAGGTGCCGACCACCGTGGCGGCGATCAACACCAGCAGGACGACCACGCCCACGATGATCAACAAGATCGGTTTTTTCGGTTTCGCTTCGACTTCTGCTGGAACTTCATCAGCCATGGGGCACCTCTTGTTTAGACATCGTCAAACCATTTGCCCATGGCCTTGAAAAGGCCATGGGGCTTAAGCCAGGACGTCAAATCCGTCCGAGCTGCGTTGTATTTTCGTGGCGGGGGCCGACCCGATGTCAGCCTGCGCTGATGCCGGGTTGTCCTTGACGTCAGAGCGATCCTTTTGGGGTGTCGGATTTCCGTCAGATTGACGACCCGCGTCACTGTTCACCCAAACAGAAGCAACTGCCATGCCTGATTGTGTCAAAGTGTCTTTGAGTTTGGGCATGCTTTGCACCATCAACTCGCGCGTCAAGGGGTTTTCAGATCGAAATACGGCATCTAACCCTTTGGCGTGCATGTCCAATTCCACATCGATCCGGCCCAAATTGGCCGGGTTCAGTCGCATTTGCAGCTTCCACTCGCCTCGGGCAATTTGACTTTGCAAGCGCTCGGCCATGGCTTGGCCCAAGCGGTCGGCCAGATGCTGGTAATGTTCTTGGCGCAGTGTTTGCGCCATGCCCGGTACGGGGGTCGCGCCGGGCAAGGGGTTGCTGGTTGCGCCAGGTCGGTTCAATTCCGGGGTGGCGCTGGACCAGCCGGCTTCGGTGCCGCTGGGGCTGGCTTCTTCACTGTCCGAGGCCAAGGGGGTGCTCAAATCCAAGGCCACGGACCTGATGGGGGCGCCAAGCGTTGCGGCCGTCAAAGCGCCCCAGCTTGAAGTCATGGCGGTGCCACTCATTTGTGTCAGTTGCTGCGTCACCATCGACCAAGCGGGTACCAAGCGGATGCGCATGGCGTCCTCGGGCGTGGGCGAAGTTGGGGCCAGCAGGTTCAGGCCTTCGGTGGACGCCACCGAAGGGGGGGCAGACGGTTGCGCCCTTGAGGCCACGGCTGTGGGCAGTAAAGACGCTGGGGCCAGTTTGTTGACCAAGGCCGCCATGGCCAGGGCCGTGGTTGATGCCGCCAGCGGTGTGATCGATGGCCCTGTGCTGGGCGAAGCAGGGCTCAGGCCCAAGACCCCCGCACCCGTGTCGCTGGCGCTGCCCAGCAGCCCAGGGCCAATTTCACGGGCCACTGGCTGAGCATTGACCAGTGTTGGTGGGGGGGGCATCCAGCGCCAGCCCATCACCGCAGGCAGGGCGGCATCCTCTGGCGCGGCAGCGGGGCTGACTATGGGCGTGTCTGCCGTGCTGAATTTCAAGCTGATTTCGCCAGACCACTGGCTGGCCAGTTCAGAGGCATCCAGTGTGGCTGTCGCAGGCGCTGGATCCGCGGCCGTGTTGTTCAGCCCTTGCGCCACGTCGGTCTTGGCTTGGCGCTGGGCCGCCATGTCGCCAAATAACGCGATAACCGCGGCCTCATCCAAGCCCTGAGCCCGGGCAAAAGCGCTCAGGCTGCCAGTGTCCGGTTGGGCATGGGTGGCGGTAATGAGATTGAGTTGATCGCCCAGAACCTCGGTTTTCAAATCTCCCGGCTCGGAGCCGGTGGTTTCTGGCGCAGCGGCAACATCTTGCCGCTCGTGGGTGGGGAGCAAACCGCGCATCAACCCGGCAAAGATCCGCCCATGGGGGCTGTGGGCGGCACGCCCCAGGTCTGCCTGTGTTTCGGCCCCGAGGCCATTCGGCGCTGCACCTGCAACTGAGGCCGAACTGGGGGCGGCAGACACAGGCGCGGGCGCTGCTGGGCTTGAAATCATGAAAGAGGCGTCCATGGCGTGTTCGGTGTTGTGAAACGGTGACGGTTAAGAAAAAACTGCAATTGTCAAAGGGGTTAGCAAAAACCGTGACCGGACAGGCTTTGCCACTCAAGCCCAGTGAACCAGGGCGTGAGCGCTTCAGTGTCGGAATTTAGCGTGGCATGGACTTTGCAACGTGAAGGCTAAGTTTGATCAATTTTGAAATGGAAAAAACGCCTTCCGGCTTGACGCTTGGGGCTTTGAACACATGAGCACACTCACCCTGTCAACTCTCCGACAGAACCTGTCCCGGTTTGATTACACCGGCCTGGGGCTGCCGGCGTTGGTGCTGCTGATCATGGCGATGTTGGTGTTGCCTTTGCCGCCGCTGTTGCTGGACGTGTTGTTCACTTTCAACATCGCCTCCAGCTTGGTGATCATCATGATCGCCATCAGCACCCGCAAGCCCTTGGAGTTCTCATCTTTTCCATCTGTGCTGTTGTTTGCCACCATGCTTCGCTTGGGTCTGAACGTGGCTTCGACGCGGGTGATTTTGGTGAATGGCCACGAAGGCCATGAAGCGGCCGGCAAAGTGGTGGCAGCCTTTGGCGAGTTTGTGATTGGCGGCAACTATGTGGTCGGTTTCATCATCTTTGCGATCTTGATGATCATCAACTTCATTGTGGTGACCAAGGGTGCCGGCCGTGTGTCGGAAGTGAACGCTCGATTCACCTTGGATGCCATGCCGGGCAAGCAAATGTCGATTGACGCCGATTTGAATGCCGGGGTGATTGACCAAGAGACCGCGAAAAAACGCCGCGAGGAGCTGGGCCAAGAGTCTGACTTTTTCGGCTCCATGGACGGTGCTTCCAAATTTGTCAGTGGTGACGCGGTCGCCGGTTTGCTGATTTTGATCATCAACTTGATCGGTGGTCTGGCCATAGGCATTGGGCAGCACGGTTTGTCGCTCAGCGACGCGGGCCGGATTTACACCTTGCTGACCATTGGTGATGGTTTGGTGGCGCAAATTCCTTCTTTGTTCCTGTCTTTGGCCACCGCCATCATCGTCACGCGCGTCACCACCTCCGAGTCGATGACCGAGCAGGCCTCTAGCCAGTTGGCCAATCCCACCGCCTTGTTCATGGCTGCCGGCATCATGGCGATCTTGGGCGTGGTGCCGGGCATGCCACATCTGGTTTTCCTGACCCTGGCTTTGGGCGCTGCCGCCATGGCCTGGCGCATCATGCAAAAAAATGCCACGCCTGAAGATGAGCCGGTGAGTGCCGCAGCCCAAGCGGCGCTGGACGAACCCAAAGAACTCGACTGGGACGATGTCGATCAGGTCGACCTGATTGGTTTGGAGATTGGTTACGGCTTGATTCCCTTGGTCAATCCTGAAACCGGTGGCCAGTTGATGAGTCGCGTCAAAGGCGTGCGCAAAAAATTATCGGCAGAGTTGGGCTTTTTGGTGCAACCCGTGCGTATTCGTGATGCTTTGAACATTGACCCGGACGCCTACCACATCGTGCTCAAGGGCGTGGCCCGCGGCAAAGGCCAGATCAAGGTGGGTCGTGAGTTGGCGATCAACCCCGGTCAGGTGTACGGCCCGCTGGAAGGGCAAGCCACCAAAGAGCCGGCTTTTGGTCTGGACGCGGTGTGGATCGACCCGGCCGAACGTGACCATGCGCGCACCTTGGGCTATACCGTGGTCGACGCCAGCACGGCGGTGGCCACCCATTTGAACAAAGTGCTGCGCGACAACGCTTCTGACTTGCTCAGCCACGACGAGGTGCAGCAACTGCTGGACAAATTGGCCGTCAGGTCGCCCAAGCTGGTGGAAGATTTGGTGCCCGGCAAATTGTCGCTGGGTGTGGTCACGCGCACCTTGCAGAACTTGCTGAATGAATCGGTATCGATCCGCGACATGCGCTCGATCGTGGAAACCTTGTCGGAAGTGGCCAGCCGCACGCAAGAGCCCGATCAGCTGACGGCACTGGTGCGACCCAAACTGGGCCGTATGATTGTGCAAAGCCTGGTGGACGAATCCAATTCTTTGTCGGTCATGACCTTGGACCCCGGCCTGGAGCAACTGCTGCACAACGTGCTGCAGCAAAACGCGCCGGGCCAAAACATGGCCATTGAGCCCGGACTGGCTGAACGTTTATTTGCCGCTTTGCGTGAAGGCGCTCGCGCCGTAGAGGAACTGGGCCACCCGGCTGTGCTGGTGGTCTCGCCCACCATTCGCCCCTGGTTGTCGCGTGCTGCGCGTTACCGCGTGAACGATTTGACCTTGCTGTCGTACAGCGAGATTCCAGACGATCAAAGCGTCAAGGTGGTGCACACCGTGCACGCCGAGGCCCGTTAATTTTTGAACACATTGCAACCCAGCCATGGAACTCAAACGCATTCTTGCCCGTGACACCCGCAGCGCGACTGAGCGAGCCATGAGTTTGTATGGCCCGGACGTGCTCATCATTGCCAACCACCGCGTCGGCGGCCAGACCGAACTGGTGGTGGCGGTGGAGCTGGCTTGCGCCCAACCCGATGCCAACGGCCATGTGTTTGACAGTGACAACCCGTTTGCCAAATCCGCGCCTGTGGCTGTGCACCTGCATCGCGAGCCGACCTTGGAGGCGAGCGCCAGCTTTGGCAACCAGTTGGGCCAGGCCTTGCGCGGCCAAGCACCTGCACCAGCCACACAGGCCCTGCGCCAGGATCCCTTGCTGCATGCCGGTCGCCAGGATCCGATGTTGAAGACCGAGCCTGTGCTGCAGCCCGAAGCCTTGCGCGATCAGGTGCGCAGCCAAGAAATTGTGGCTTTTGTGGTCGAAGAGTTGGCCGCCTTGCGCCGCGAATTCCGTGTCAGCCAGCAAAGCGCCGAGTGGCAAAGCGCGCAGCCGATTGCCGCCGCGGTGCAACCCTTGGTGCAGGCCATGCATCAGGCCGATGTGCCTGCAGGTTTGCGCACCTTGTTGATTGATGCGATCAAAGACCATGGCAGTGAACAAGAGGCTGTGCAAACCCTTCGTGCGCTGTTGACTTCGTCTTTGCAGCGGGGTGGCGCGCCGGGTACTTTTGAAGGCGTGCACGCCATCGCTGGCCCCTCAGGCGCAGGCAAAACGCTGATGGCTGCCCGATTGGCCTTGCATACCTCGGCCAATGCCCGACCCGACCAAGTCGCTTTCATCAGTTACCACGACGCCCGGATCGGCGCTTGGAGTCAAACCCAAATGCTGTGCGCGCAAATGGGTGTGGACTGCTACCGCGCGCCCGATGCGGCGACCTCGACCTTGCTTCTCGCCGAATTGTCATCCAGAACATTGGTGCTGATCGACACCCCCGGTGTGCAAATGGTCGAACGTTTGAAAGACATCAAAAAAATCCAGCCGCAAGCCATCATGCATGCGGTGTTGCCGGCCGATGCATCGGCAGTGAGTGTGCAACGCATCTTGAAAGACGCGGCCCAGCAAGCCGCCATGGAGTGGGACAGCCTGATGATCAGCAAGTTGGACGAATCCAGTGCACCGTGGGCGCTGCTGCAATTCATGTGCAACGAGGCCGATGTGCCGGTTCTGTCGGCCGCCAGTGGCTCTGAGCGATTGACCGACTTGGTGATGGGTTTCACCCCCGCGCAACTGGTGAATTTGGCGGTCAATCAGTTGATGCCCCCTGCGGTCAATCCGGGCGGCCTGGTGGATGCCAGTGCCTTCAACGCCCGTGCCATGACCTTTCATACGGCACCCGCTCGTTCTTAAGGTGCCCATGCAAAAATTGACTCAAACCCAAGTGATTGGCATTGCCAGTGGCAAGGGCGGCGTGGGCAAAACCACCATCGCGGTGAACTTGGCCGTCGCCCTGCAAGGCATGGGTTTCAAGGTCATGCTGTTTGACGCCGACCTCGGTCTGGCCAATGCACAGATTGCCTTGGGGTGCCGCTGTCCTTACAACCTGAGCCATTTCTTGAGCGGTGAAAAAACGCTGGAAGAAATCATTGTCACCACCCGCTATGGTGTGAAGCTGGTGCCCGGTGCCTCGGGCATGCGGGAGATGGCCAATTTGAGTGTGCTGCAAGCCGCGCGCATTGTGCAAGCCTTCAGCGCACTGGAAGATGA
>Ga0114963_10000626_pt1 | contig 23826 bp, 19 predicted proteins | sample C_131016_EF_Meta_FD_87019 | JGI IMG/M metagenome (GOLD analysis project Ga0114963, IMG submission 87019) | Freshwater microbial communities from Lake Croche, Canada to study carbon cycling - C_131016_EF_MetaG | ecosystem: Environmental > Aquatic > Freshwater > Lake | place: Lake Croche, Canada...
CCATTTAGGATCAATGTATGCGGCGTGATAATATAGTGCGTTCTTTAGACTGGGTAATCTAAATCCTTCTAATAGAACTTTTTTGGCCACAGCCATGCTTTCATCATAGGCTGCTTGATTCATGGGACGGAACTTTACATTCCTATCACAAGTCCAACTGAATTGGCATAGCACACGTTCATAAAATATGTTCTTTTGATAGATAGTTTTACAGATATCATCAGGAAACTTGCCGCTAGCCACACGATTCAGTGTAACCTGTGCTACTGCTGCTTTGCCTTCGAATGGTTCGTTGGCAGCCTCGTGATAAATGTTCTTGGCCAAACATCCCAATTGACGTTCGCGAACTTGTGCTGTTACGTCCGAACCTACAATCTCTTCTGTTTTGGACAATTTGTCTGTTACTGCCCAATTAAGTAATTTTACCGATAGCGTCAGTGCTATGATCATAAGCAACACACTGACTAGCTGGATTACTGTGTGAGGAATGGTATTGATTTCCTCTTCTCTACCTATTACGGTATCAGTCATAGTAAGACCTCCTTTTGTTGGGGGTAAGAATAGTTATGCCTACTGGGCAAGTATACGACTAAAACAGGGTAAAATCAACCAGTTTTTGCTTAATATTGGGTTATTTTTCGCCAATTTTTTCAGGACCAAAGAATTTCCTCATCTAACTCTACAGATTCTACCTTGGCAGTGAGGAAAAACTCACAATTTTGATCGTAATCAAAATCTACCAAATTACCCAATGGCGGTCTATTGATCTTTTTCCCGCACTCAATAGATTGTTTCTTAAATTCAGGATGATCAATAACTTTCGAATACAACATAGGAATGTCGATGGTAATGTTTGGCGTCATGATTAAATTCCCTGTAATATCTGAACAGGTTAGATCATCGCCGTCGAGCCAGGCCTTCATTTGGTCTTTTCCTTCAATATCCTCGTGCAACCAAACACTATGATGGTATTCCTCTGTTAAAAAATCAAAGGTATCCTCCTCTATCGACTCATTATAATCATCTGCCCAAACTCCATTGTTAAGATTATTTAAATTGTGTGCATTATGGCATTGAATAGACAATTGACCTAATTTACCAAAGCTGTTTCTTATAGGGCTATTATAATATGTAAAAGCTTCAAGTTGATGTGTATTTGAATTTATATCATGTATTGCCATGTAAATGTCTTTATCATTGACACCATCCGGGATAGACAATTGATGAGAGTTGAATTTACCGGCTAAAGAAGTAAAATATCTATGCCATGTATTCAAATGATGTTGTTTAATTTCGGAGGGGTGTTTTATTATTTCTATAATTTCTGTATCAAATTCAAAACCAATATGAATCTGTAAAAAATTTAAAGATTTTAAAATTTTTTCTAAGTATTGTATAGTTTCATCTATTGGCATAAGGTATTCATTACAATTTAATTTTGTACAATACCAATTAATTGATTTTACACGCTGTGATGTTTTTATTAGATAGTTTCGCCAACGATTGGAAAACGGAGTATTTAATAACTCAATTTTTATAGATCGACGTTCATTGTTTTCTGTATTAACAAATTTATAAATCAACATAATAAAATCCTTTAATTATCGTTTACGTCGAAAAAAAGATTTGTTGTAATTAGAAATTTCCATCATAACATCATAAACTTCAAGAAATTTTACAGGATCGTTTTGTCTAAGATTTTTCAATTTTACTAATTCCAACACTACCATTTCGACCCTTGCCGAACCATCGGTTTCCAAATCGTATGATTCGTCAATGTAAGGTGAGAATGTTTTATATCCCAATGATCTTAATGCGGCCAATGAATTTGCCCCATTGACCATTAGAAAGGGCTTGCCTAAATGTATAGGCCAAAAAGTTTTTTCGCTGAAGAAATGTTCGCCTGTGAATCTAGTTTCGGCTATTACTTCAAATAGACTATTAACTCTAGCTTCAAATAACGGAGCTTTTAATATAGTATCGGTAATTGCTATATCTGCGTTGTTATATTGACTTCGGTCATCAATTACCAATGGAAATTTATCTTTAAGTTCTAATAATTTATCTAGTATATTTTTTACATTTTTATGATCTCTGAACCAAATCTGTGAAGTATCGATTAATTGTTTCCAATCATCGTACTTATTATAAACGTATTTTCTTGCTCCCGGGCTGGTAATATGACCGTAGTCAATAAGATCATAATAATTAAAAAGAGTAATCAATGCCAATCTATGTTGCCAGGGATTCCAATTAAAAGAGCAAAAAAGTTTTTTCTGGTTGAACTCAACTTCTAGAACTTGAACAGATGGATACTTATAAAAGGGGTTTTTGTAGTCATTAAAGACTACATCTTTATAAAAACAATCTTGCAATATCATAGGCATATTGTTTTTTTCACAGTACTTTCTATACATTTCTTTCAGATTAACCGAACAATTTTGATAAAAACAAGGACCGGTTAATCTGCAAATCTCTATTAAAGAATGTATGGTAGAAAATATTTCGTCCGTACAATATCCTTCGCCAAAGTTAAAAAAAAGACAACTCTCGTTAAATTTTATGTATTCAGGAATTTTTAATTGATTGCGATTTGATTTGAAATCTTCGATAATTTTTACGTATGGTTCAGAAGACCAGCCATCAAATGAAAAATAATTTTTATAGTTTTCAATCTGGTATACCAAATGTTTTATTCCAATAAAACGATCTGCAATATGCTTATATTCTTCAGAAATTAAATTATAATTTTCTTCTAAAAGGTCTGTCCAAATGTTTCTTTGAGGGGTTATTTCTGTCATAACTATAATCACAAAAAGTGCTGAGATAAATATTCGACTGAGGTATTTATGCACATTATACAGCACCTAAAAAAAAATTATAACAACATTCAAGACCTAAATAACCGATTTGTAGGAACTCCGCCTTTTCCTATGATTACTTTGGATAATTTTCTTCCTGATGATTTTGCCCAAAAAATGTATAAAGAATGCGAAAGCATACCAGATATACATTGGTCAGAATTTACCAGAAAAGGTAGTTACATGAAAGAATGTAAGAAACTAGAACATGCTCCTGTTGCTTTTGAATTTGTTAACCAAATGCATAGTGCATTAGGAATGGAATGGCTTTGTTCTTTGACAGGAATTAAGGATCTTCTACCAGATCCATATCTTACCGGAGCAGGTTATAGTCGAAGTTTTACCGGAGATAGTTTGCAAATACACTCCGATTTCAATTGGAACGATCAAATTAAAGTACATAGAATGTTGAGTTTCATTGTATACCTTAGTCCTGAATGGAAGGAGGAGTGGGGCGGTTCTTTACAATTTACAGATTTCAACAGAGAACGGATTATTCAAAGTATTCCTCCAGTCTTTAACAGAGCAATTATATGGAGATACCATAAGAGAGGTTTTCACGGATACCCCGATCCGTTAACCTGCCCTGCTGGCATTAGTAGAAATACGTTTAGACTTTTCTATTATTATAGCGATGCACAATTTAAAGATAATGATAGACCCCACAGAAGTCTATATTGGTACGATAAAGAATTAGGTGAACCCTATGATATTCCCACTCATCGTTAGGAAATTCTTGTTCCGCCATTAGCCTCTATATCGCTTTCTTCGACTGGCCACGGACCATGTATTAATGGAAATACACAACAAGGCACAGGTGACTGGCCGTCTCCTACTCTAACAACTTCTCCAGTTGTTCGATTCTTTTTCCAACACAACCGTTTTTCATAAAAAGTTTCATTTTCCCGTTGATCTTTGAAGGCAATGATATCCCAATCCCACCATTCTGTAATATTCGACGGAATACATAATCTGTTAATGCTCAACATATCTTCGAGATCATTTACTCCAAACCCTCTTAGCTCTCCAACACCCTCAATGTTCCCATCTTTGTTTTTAAATCCATTTTTCCAAGATAAGTATAATTTACCAACAATATCTGGATAAGTTTCGGAGAGAAAAATTACTTCATCAACCCATCCATCAATAAATTCTTCCAAATTGAGATGATTTCCTGCTGGGGCCATAGTTGTAAATTTTAATGTTTCATCTCCATATTTGTGTATCACATTTACCAATTGACTATTGTAATACTTGTTAATAGTCTGACCTCCGTCCGGTGTTTCATAATAGAGAGATTCATTAATAACACATTTGGCAACTTTGGTGTTAGGATCGTATTTCCAGGTTAGTTTCATTTTTTTACTCCGTTAATATTATTTATAAATATATCATTAGAAAACTTTAAATGATATCTACTCTTATACAACATGGTTATCAACTCGACGACCCGTGGGATGCTGTTACAATTTTTGAAAACAAACTAGCAGAATATGCCGGATCTAAATATGCTGTTTGTGTAGACAGTTGCAGTAATGCTTTGTTTCTATGCATGAAATATCTAGGAATAACGGGAAAAATTATTACTCTTCCTAAAAATACCTACGGTAGTGTTCCTATGCAGTGTATTCATGCAGGCAATAAAATCAAGTTTGAGGACATAACCTGGAGCGGACATTATTACTTAGGGGATACTGACATCGTAGATGCTGCTACTTGTTTTCAGAAAAATATGTATATACCTAACACCTATTACTGTGTGAGTTTTCATCATAGAAAAACTCTTAAAATAGGCAGAGGTGGTGTTGTATTAACCAACAATGACAAATTTGTCGATTGGGTCAGACCAATGATATATGATGGCCGACATAAGTATGTACCACATAGTGAAGACAATTACGAATGTATAGGATATCACATGTATATGACCCCCGAAGAAGCTGCGCATGGGTTATTGCTATTAGAAAAAATCTCTGATGTAAATCCCAATACAGGAAGTAATTTAACTTACAAAGATTTAAGTAAACAAACTGTATTTGCACCGTATCTCAGTACATGAAATCGCTTTGTTTTTTTCAATGCCAGGAGGACTACAATGGTAATATGTATTTGCCCTACAGTTCAGGAATATTATGGACATATCTTACACAATTTAACACCATAAAAGAAAACTATTCATTAATTGATTTGTTTTTTGAAAAAATTGATCCTGCCGAATACATTGAAAAACTAAAGAATAATCCTCCAGATTTTGCCTTGTTCAGTAATTATGGGTGGAATACAACTTATCATTTGGCTGTTGCTGAATTGATTAAAAAAACTTGGCCCGATTGTAAAATAATCATAGGCGGCCCAAATTCACAACAAGAACAAGAATATCTATTAGAACATTATTATGTTGATATCAGTGTGTGGGGCGAAGGTGAACAGACACTGCTAGAATTGCTGCTGGAATTTTTAAAACCCAATGCGGTCTTTGAACAAATTCCCGGTATATCATATATAAAAAACAATCAATATATAAAAACCTCTACCAGAGAAAGAAACAAAAAACCCGATAATATTCCTAGCCCGTATCTTTCAGGAATCTTTGACGACTTCTTTGCAAAATATAATTATAATTTCATGCCAATTTGGGAAACAAACAGAGGTTGCCCATACCATTGTACATTTTGCGATCTAGGAACAGACTACTATAACAAGTTGCATATATTTGCGACTGAAAGATTGACAGCAGAAATTAATTGGTTTGTTGATAAAAAAATAGAATATGTAGAAATTGCCGATGCAAATTTTGGAATATTAGAAAGAGATCTCAATCTTGTAAAATATATTAAAAAAATTCACGACGAAACTGGATATCCTAAAAAAATCAATGCTACCTGGGCTAAAAATAGTCCTGATAGAGTTTTTGAAATGAGTGTTATATTGGATCGTATGAATAGGGGCGGGGTTACTCTTGCGTTGCAATCCAGTAATCCTATTGCATTAGGAAATATCAAAAGATTTAACATTGTCAACGACAGACTTGAAAATATAACTAAGAAATATATTCAATATAATATTCAAACTTATCATGATTTTATTATAGGTCTTCCTGGAGAAACTCTTGAAAGTTGGAAACAAGGAATTTTACAAGTAGTCGATGTAAACCCAGAAGGCTGGATTTTTGGACATCCATTGGAAGCCTATAAAAATACAGAATTCCAGGATCAATCCTATATTGATAAAAACAAAATTAAATTTGTCACTACTCCACAAGTAAGTTTCTTTGCAAAAAGAAAAAAGAATCTACCTGTTGAAAAAGGAAATTATGTAGTTGAACATTATTCAATGTCGTTTGATGACTACATAGAAAAATTTCTATTTAAATGGTTTATAATTTCTGTTCATAGCTTAGGGTGGACTAAAACCATTGCTCAAAATATTTCAAAGAAGACCGACACCCTAGCCAGTACATTTTATTTAAAATTATACAATTGGATGCGATTAAATCCGTGTGTTTTACAACAAGAGTATCGCAAAACAAGACAGTGTTTAGAGAACACATTGAACAATGGATTATTTTGGGGTAGACAAATATTCGGCACAGATGATATATATTGGGAATACGAAAGCGCCAGTTGTATAACATTCGAGAACAAAAGAACACAATTTTTTGCAGATCTCAAACAGTTCTTAAATAATCAATATTCGGGTGTTGATGCCGAATATGACCTCATAAGAAACGACTTAGAATTAATTTGTTATAATAGAACATATCCATATCACTATGAAAACATTACTGTATATGGAGAAAATTTTAACAACTTTCAAGAATTTTGCACTAATATATATTGGTATAGACGGCGACAACAAGGATGGAAAACAAAAATAAATGAATAAGATAAACAGCCACACCGAATGGGGAACACTTAAAGAAGTCATATTAGGAAGAGCAGAGTTTGCTCAAATTCCTAAAATTAAAAATCACGATATACACTGCGTAGACTATGCCAATTATGATCAGGTCAAGGATCTACCAGGTGGATATTATCCGCAACAGGTCATAGATGAAACCGCGGAGGATTTAGATCTTTTCCAGACTCAATTAGAAAATATTGGAGTGACCGTTATTAGACCCGAGATAACCGACAGCAGTAAAATCTACTCATCCCCGCACTGGGTTACAGATGGGTATTATTCCTATTGTCCTAGAGACAGTGTGCTGATCGTAGGAGAGACAATGATTGAAACTCCTATGCCATTGAGAGCAAGATATTTTGAAACTTTTGCCTTTAGAAAAATATTTAAAGAATACATGAAAGCAGGCAGTGGTTGGATCAGCGCACCTAAACCCGAATTGCTCGATGATCTCTATGACCGTACCAATCTTAAAGTTCCGACCCTTACCGAATTTGAACCAGCATTTGACGCTGCCAATATTGTTAAATGCGGTAAAGACCTGTTCTATCTCTTAAGCAACAGCGGTAACAGGTTTGGAGCACAATGGCTACAACAGACATTAGGTTCTGCATATCGTGTGCATGTCATAGGAGGAGTATACGCATTTGTGCATTTAGATACAACTATCATGCCATTAGCGCCAGGAGTTGTTCTACTTAATCCAAATCGCGTCAATGACAACAACCTTCCTGAATATTTTAAAACCTGGAAAAAGATTTGGTGTACGGACCCAGTAGAAACTCCCTTTGTAGAACATTGGGCACCTGCAAGTCCATGGTTAGGAATGAATGTATTAAGTATCAGTGAGAAATTAGTAGCAGTCGAATCTAGACAAACTGTACTGATGCGGCAATTAGAAAGCGAAGGGTTTGATATCATGCCTGTTCAATTGCGGCATTGTCGAACGCTCAGCGGAGGTCCTCATTGTGCTACCCTCGATACTGTCAGAGAAGACCATTATGATGATTACAGTTAAAAATACTATTTGATCCCAATGATCATATATCTATTAAACTTCCATGCAGGATAAGAAAATTCCAATTGTCCTTGAAACAACATTTTAGATAAAGTAAATTGAGATTTAAAATCTTCTAGAGTATCACAATGGACTACATGGTCATCATGCGGCATATCATTGCCCTGTAGCGCAACCGCTGTACCTACAGGAATATTTTCCCACCATGCCATGCTTTCAAAATGTTCGGTACTGGTATTGATTATGAGATCAACATCAGTTGGGACTAATGTATTACAGTCTTGTGTAAGTGCTTTGAATTTCCAATTTTGATATACCCAATTTTCGTTTATCATATCAGCAATAGGTTCGCAGCTAGGATCCATGTCAAAACTGCGAATTTGATTAATTTTGATATTATTTCTAGACCTTAATAAAAAAGCTGATAATCCATACCAACCACCGTATATCCATACAGTATCGATACGGTCAAAACAGTTTTCTAACTGTTCACAAAGCCATAATTTGCTACCAATTTGCCCACTGGAAAACGAATCGGGATCTAAACTAATCACGGTTTAAGCACCTATGAATTTAGAAAAATTTATTTCTTTATTTCTGCGTTGAGAATATTGTTCAAAAAATACATCAGAATCTTTTCTCAACTCTATTTGATTCTCTGGGACCAAATCAGGATTTAAAAATGTTATTAATCGTTGGCAGTGTTCATGTTCAACCGGCAATAATTCATGTTCGACTGATTGAAAGAAATCAACATATTTGTTTTTATAAAATACCCTTTCTTCTTTGGTCAACACATCTAAACTTTGAAATCTTGGTTTATCGACCATGTTAATAGAAATGTAAGGTTTAATTTTAGTATTTTTTCTCATGCCGATTATATCCCTATATAGTAAGTCTAATGACTGCATGGATATGGCACTACATGTAGTACTAACTGTTACAGCCTCTGCTGTGCTATTACATAATACTGCTAAATTATCAAGCCACTCTTTATAATTCATGCCATCTCTAATAAATTCTGCCACGGGTCCTGCACTTTCATTACTGACATTTACACGAACACGGGTTAATTTAGAGATGTTATTTAAAAATCTTTCAATAATTTTAGATTTTTGACAGAGATTTGTATGAACCACACATTCTATTTTTGGGTTCCTGGATTCCATTAATGAAAACACTTCAAATACTTCTTCGTGCATTAGAGGCTCCCCGCCTGTTACTCTAATGCTTTCTAATGAATCGGCCACGGTATCAAACCAATCCCAAAATAATTTTATATCGGGTGGAGCATATAATTCTTCAATTTCGGCAATGGTTCTCTGATAATGTCTTCTGTCGTCTGTGTTTATATTTTCATATAATCCATTAATTCTAATGTCGTTGGTCCATTGTGTAGAGAATTGAGGACTGCAATAGCTACATCCTAGATTACAGGTATTTTGAAATGCTATTTCTAATGCTTTGGGTTTGAAAACAAAGTTAGTATCTAAATAGTTTTCAATCGGTAAATGATCGGCAAAACTCATACTTTTACGAGTTCTATCACTGTTTAGTCCTAGATTTTCAAAATTCCAACAACTATTACATGCACTGGGCTGTTGCCCAGCAATCATTTCTTTTTGTTGTTGCCTTTTTTCTTCAGGATTATAAAATGTATCTACTGTGTTTCCCACCTGTAAAAAAGGTGTGTAATGACAACTGGCTATTTTTCCAGAGTATAACCAAATACTAGCCTCATGAAATTTTGCCAGGCACATAGTTGGACTAATTTCATTGCGCAAATTGATTATTTTTTCTATTTTCATAATAGGTTAAAAATTAAACCCTTGTTCTTTGAGATAGTCCCGCATGTCGTGATGTTCGGTAAACACTTCAAAAAAGTTTTCATCTCTAATTCCATCAAAACGAGACACAATATCGTGAAATTCTTTTGCAGGAAATTCGGAAGTTTTTTTAATATCCGAATACATGAAATTAATAGCAGATTCAAATTTGAAAATTGTTTGATTTTGTGCTTGGTTTTTTTTCATCCAATCAATATGATTTCTAAATGCTGTTTCGATTTGAGATTTTTTCCAATCTGGTATGTTTTTCATACAGAACCATTGCGGAGTTACCAATTCGTTTATCATGACATTATCAATTTTAACCAGACCTTGTTCGGTCCATTCTTTATGGAAATCTAAAACATTTAGTGCATTTACCCAACTTACCGCAGGACTTATGAAAAAATCAACATTAGGACATTCTTCGATCATTCTTTGTCTATTTTCTACAATCTCTTTCCATACAGTACCTTTTCTCCAGTATTCGGCACGTTCGTAGCTGGCATCTAAACTGGCCATTACAACTACGTTACGAAAATTCTTCCAGTAATTGACAACATCCCATTTTCCTAATTTTAATTTACTAAAATTAGTATTGTATTTTATTGTTACAAATAAATTATCAATTTCCACCAGTTTTTCCAATGTTTGATAATGTTCTTTTTGCATCATAGGTTCTCCGCCTGCAAAATACACTTCAACAAGATATGGAAGATGGGGTAACATTTCGTTAAACACCTGATCCTCAGTCTGTCCTGGATATTGAAATCCAACATTTTTCAAATTAGGAGAGATTGATTTTTCCTCTGCTGCTATAGATGTACTAAAATGTGATCCGCAGGTTCTACACTTAAAATTACAAAGATTATTAAATCTAATATCCATGTAAAAAAGTTTATGTTTATCAACCGACCCATCTTCATTGGTTTTGCTAACTATTTTTTGAATGTCGGGTCTTCTATGGAAATATATGGTATTAAAATTATCTTTAAAAGGCCTTTCTCTATCATTACACCAAGAACATTCCTCCCTTTTTACCCCATTTAATAGATCTAATCTCAGTTGGCGAGTTGTTTCATTGTTCCAGATATCTTTTAATGTACTGTTTTTCAAACTGCCCAACGAGCTAGCATGATCATAAACACAACAAGGTTTTACATCCCCCGGGGGTCCTACATATTGATGTACCCAAGGAGCCACGCAAAAAGTTTTATTTTTATTAGTGAAGTCCACTGCATCTTTACTCATGAAATTCCTTTAGGTTTAGGTATTTTAATTCTTTTGCAAAAGTTTTTTTATAATTGGTGTTTCTTATTTGATCAAGACTATCTAATTTTTTTACAGATTCTTTATTTAAATTTTGTCTATACAATTCTGTAGAATAACTAATCATTGCTGTCTGATACAATTCAAATAATCGATCGAACATGATTTTTTCATCCGGTGTCAAATGGGAATGATCCAATGTTTTAATTTTGTTTAAAATTATATCTCTAATTTCAATTCGTTTTTCCGGCTGTAGAATGTCCACTGAATATATCTCCGGACCGGCTACTTTGGTAAGATACAAGCCTTGTAAATTTCTTAAATTATTCAATGCCCATTCATAAAAATCGGCAAAATTTATACTGTTCATCCATGATAAAGTATAGTTAATTGATACTAATACATTATTGGCTGTCTTGGCAAATTCAAGGTAATCCTGTGTATTTTTTTTTGTAATTTCCCATTTGGCTCCGTATCTCAGATAATCGTAATAATCATTTATTCCATCAATACTTAATTGAATTTGAATATATTTAAATCTAGTGGTATATCTAATAATTTTGTTAAAAAAGGCAGTACCATTGGTTGTCAAAGAAATAATTATTTTAGAAGAAAAGTCTGAATCTGCCAACCAATCTAAAAACTCTACAATTAATGGATTAATTGTAGGTTCCCCTCCGTAGATATCAAATCTAATAGTATCAAAAGTGATATTCTCTAAAATATTTTTTATCAGTTCTATCTTAGCAGGAGCCTGTTTGGTCATGTGTATAAATTTTTTCTTATGGTCTTTATCCTTCCATAGATTTAATTTTGTATAATCCTCAATCCATTGCGAACTGTGTGATGGACTACAAGTTGTGCATTTAATATTGCAGATATTGTCAAAACACACACCAATAACAAAAATTTTTCCATTTTTAGAATAAAAATCTTGTTCATATTGTTGCCTATGCGAGTAAGAAGATCCGCCTTTTTCGGAAAGAATACAATGTCTACAACCATCTTCTACAGGAATTTTATCTATAATCTCTCTGTATTCTTTCCAAGAATCTGCTTTAGCTCCTCCGTTGAAAAAACAACAAGGTTTAAGTGAAGTTTCATCATTTGAAATGTAAATTGCATTCTCGTGCGCGAAACAATTTTTAAAAGGTTCAAGATCCATTATTTTCCTAGTAAATTAATATCGATCCAATTTTCGATCTCAGGAAAGGTATCCTTAAAATTTTTATTTCTACGAAGATCGTATTCTGCGGTGAATTTAATAAATTGTTCTTTAAGATATGTTCTTTCGGTGTCATTCATTGTGGAATGCCGTGATTTCCAAAATTCGTATACCATGTTCCATGTTTCTTTTTCCACTCGAACAATTTTATCATTATTGATCATGTAATCATTAACAGTATCGAAATACTTATCACAATTGTCCGGGAGGATACGTAAATCAAATTGCCTGGGATTAGTCAATCTTGCGCAGTTGAACATGATGTCAATTCCATCATTGCGTAACTCGATTACTTTATCTATAAAACTTTTAAAATTAAAAATACTTAGCAGTCCAAAAGTAACCATAATCCGAATAGGAACATGGAAAGTTGAACTGACTTTTTTCACAGCAGATTCCCATTTGCCAATATCTAATCCGTCTCGTATATACTCGGCTTGAGTACCCCATGTATCCATACTGGTATAAACTTCAATACCTTTGATTGTGTTGGCATTTTGTAGGGCCAGAGCCTTGGTAAAAAACAAATCTAAGTTTTTCTTAGGAACACATAAATTTGTATTAATAACCAGAGTCAACTCTTTGTTTTCGTTTTCAGAAATATAATCCAACAATTTCATAAAGTTTCTGGTAGTTAAAGGTTCGCCGCCGGTAATTCTCAAATATTTTAATCCAGAATATATTTCAGGTAACCATTTCCAAAATGCATCAATATAAGGGTTGTCATCCTCGGGTATCATGTTGTGCATCTTGTCTCGATGAACAGTGTGGTCATCAATAGGGAAACTGCCGTATTTTTTTATTTCATTTTCCCAACGACTGCTTTGCCCAGGACTACAATAAGAACAGGCAAAATTACAGGTATTGGCGAAACTTAATTCCATGTAAGCAGGACCTACATGCCGATCAAACGGCGCTGTTAATATTTCTTGTCGCCGTTCCACTGCCCAGGGCTCGTCGGTAAACCTCTTTCTATCACTGATCGCAGAACTATCAATGTCTTCAATATCAAAACAATAACTGCATTCTGCTGGGCGATCACCGTTCAGCATTTGCCTTCGTTGTTCTATTTTATGTTGAGTGTTGTGCAAATAGCTAGGATTAGATTTAACATCGTCGAGATTCCATCTGTGAATAGGCGGATGATAACAACTGTGATTTTCTCCCATACCAAAATGCATGGTAACCATTAGCCATTTAGCGGCACAAAAACTATGTTCAACTTCTATAGGAATTTTAATCATTTTTTCACTTTTTCAAAAATACTAAAAATCATACCTTCCTTAAACAACGATTCATTTTCACGTCGTGGAACAGGCAAGAACTGGACATTCAGTTTATATCCTAGTTGTTCAATGCCACTAGTTATATGCTCAGTTGGGATTAATATAGATTTATCAATATACTTCCAGCTAGTAGATGTAAACCTATTACCTGGACAGTTACTGCCTTCTTTAAATATTCTAGGTGGATTGTTTATAGAAGGGAATTCAACAATAAGAAAATCAGGATCTGCATAATTTGCTATTAGTTCTAACAAATATAAAGGAGAATGGAAATGATATAAAACTCCGCAGCAAACTACAACATCAAACATAGGAGTATCTTTTGTTAGATAATGAAATATATCATTATATACAACTTCAAATTCTGGGAATACTTTTTTAAGCCTGTCGATTGTTTCGGCATTGTTTTCTACCATGGTAAGAGATTTAGGATCATGCGATACAATAATATTCGAATATGCTCCTAAAAAAGGTCCAATTTCAAGAACCGACTGACCTTTTACTAATTCAAAATAGGGATGTATTATGTTGTAGAAATTAACGGTATCCGTCTCATATTGAAAATCATAATTGGTTCTACTTACATAATTTAACATTTAAAAATCTCCTCCATTCCTGGAATATAATCTCGATAATCTAATCTACGAGATTTGTCTAATGCGGTAATAAATTCTTTTGCTTTAATCGTCAAGGCAAAATCATGTGGCATATCTAATTTAGCAAAAAGTTCTGTTCTCTGATGAGGATTTAATTTATCCTTATAGAGATTTTTAAGTTTTGATTTATAATCATTAGGCAGTGCTGCTAAACTTAAATAATCTGGATACAAAACATAATTATGGTGTGGAGACTTACTATATGTATTTTCTAACCAACTGCTGAAGTTATGTAAATTATCAACATTTAAAATGCTAACCGTTTGTGTCACATGCCACTGTACTGTAGAAACACGTTGTAATTTTTCTATACTACCGATGGTATCAGACCATTTAGTCGGCCATCTTATATAGAAATTTCTTTCAGATAAATCATCTATACTGCAATTTACAGTAACTTGTTTAAAATTCTGCCATAAGTCAATTAGTATGTCAGGTATATCCATCAGGTTAAGACTGTAGACCAAGTGTACTTTTTTAGAATAGCCATCTTGAATAAGTTTTTTTAAATATTCAAAGTGTGCAGATATTAATGTAGGTTCTCCACCATTGATATAAATTTCTTCTACATTTGCACTGTAATCTGCTAATTCTTTATAAAAATTAGGATTTTCAAACCATTTAAAATTTTCCATCGGTCGTAGATTAAACCAAGGAAGATCTTTTGCTATTCTTTTTTCATCCGAATACCATTTACTACTGCTGTAACTATTACAAGTGACACAGGCATTGTTGCAGATATTTCCTAAACGCAACTCTATATAACGATAACTGGGATTGTTCAAATAAGCGGTGTTTTCAAGTTCAGGTATAATATGCGACCATCTGTTGTTTTCATATTGTCTCTTGCTGGTGATTCCTGCGTCCTCATCTTGCCAACAACCTTCACATTCTGTAGGCCTTTGCCCATCTAGCATTTGTTGTCTAACACGAACAAAAGTTTCTGAATTCATTACATCATCAAGCCCGTCATTGTCCAGCATGACCAAACTGTTGGTATTGGGTTTCATTGCCCAACTTACGGCATCATTATGATTACTGCGGCAACAAAGACTGACACCACCATTAGGGTGTGTGGCCAAATGCATCCACGGCAGCACACACATGGTATTGCTCATATGCTGTCCCACCATTTTAACAAATCTGAATTGCGGGAATAGATTGATCGCATATTAATCCGATCATTTCCTCGTATTTTATCCAAGTGTTCTGTCCAACTTTTACCTCTTTTAGCTGCCGCTTGATAAGTGTCCGGCCATTCTTCCTCGTGTGTTTTTCTAGAATTTTTTAATGCTTCAAGATTGCCTATTAGTGTATCTTGTTTCCAGTTAGCTCGAGGACGAATATAGTCCAGTAGTTCATCAATCATAGCATCAAGGATAGGACGCGGCCAACTCAAGGGCGTCCACATGATGTCAGGATGAAATGCGAAAGTTGTTTTTGTTTCTATTTTAACATCTAATTCTAAACTGAGATCAAATAACTCCTTTAGACTGAACATACCGGGCGCAGTAATAGTCAAGTCCAAAATCATTTTGTCTTTGCCGCCGGGTAATTCTAATCCCTGTTTGAAATTTTTCAACCATTGATCCCATTTGATTCCTGTACGAATATATTCTACAATCTCACCTGTACCGTCAATACTGGCACACATCATCCAGTCTTTGTATTTGGGGAGATAATCATAGAGATTTTTATTTCCAAACTGCACTCTACTGAGATTACTGTTATATCTCATATAACAATCTTTAGCACTGCCATTCCGCAACATTTCCTCTAGTGTCCACCAATGTACATCATACATCAGTGGTTCTCCTCCCACCCAATAAACCTCTTCTACAATGCCGCGACTTACGGCATCTTTGAATTCCGGTTCAACCACTTCTTGTTGAAAAGTCTGCATGGCCGATTTAATTTCAGGAACCATGAAAGGTTGATTTTCAGGTGTCCACATGTTGTGAACTTTCTTTTCAGTTTCCCAGGTAGAACTCAGTTGCTCACCGCACATCCTACATTTAAAATTACAAAGATTGCTGAACCTATAGTCAAAACTAATAGGTTCCATGGTAGTATAACCGGTATCATCAGTGCTGTCAAAGGCCTGTTGTATTTTGTCCCTAAACAAGGAGCCAGTGAACCATCCTCGATAAGAATATCCTTCCATAAGAAGATTTTTGTTGCAAACATCGCACTGAGGAATCTCTTCTCCCTGCATTAGTTTAACGCGAATATCACGCATGTACGGGCTATTCCAATGTTCTCTAAGTGAAACAGGTTGATAATCCTTTAGGGCTGTTTTGCTATCTTTTACAGTGCCATACTTTTCATCATTGCTGCTGTCAATATATTGTTTTTGAAAACTATGTTCTTCCCTGCTGGCACAACATAGTCTTCGTTCGCTTTGGGGACTGATATAAGTATGTGTCCATGGAGCCATGCAAAATACTTTATTTTTACTCTCAGGAGCAGGTTTAGCATTGTTACCCCAAATAGGTATAATTCTTTTCATTTCGAAATAACCGAGTCTAGTTCAGGCCAAAGATTTGCAAATTTTAAATTCGAATCTTTTTCATAATCTTCGGTAAAGTATCTAAAATTAATATCTTGAGAACTTACCTCGTCTACAGACAACAATTGACCTCGAGCATGTCTAAGGAATCCATCGTCATAAGGAAGATTTACCAATACCGGACTCTCTAATAACTCTTCAATATGTGCATGAGCCAATTCTCTCAAAGGTCTACTAAAATTAAAAACATTCAATTGGTCAGGCCCTAGTAATTGCTGCCAATGTATATTGGCATTGAACTGTCTAGCATATTTGTAATATTCAATTAACTCTGTAATACTATAAATGCAATAAACAGGGAAGAAAAACAATGTTTGATTTGGAGTAATATGTTTATGTAGAAACTCAATGTTCTGTTGCATTTTATCCCATTTAGCATTTCTTCTTACATACTCAAATCTCTTACCAAGTCCTTCCAAACTGATAGACCAAATTACATTTTTTCTATTTTTTAATAATTGAAATACCGGAGAACTTTCTAAATTTATACTGAGGTTAGTTATAAACCCAATTTCCACCGATTCATCTAGATTTTCCAATAATTGAATATTTTGTTTATGCAACAATGGTTCTCCACCGGCTACAATAATGGATTCCACTGTCTTGCTATTTGACTTTATGAAATTTAATATATTTTCATGATAAGGTAATTTAGCAGGACTGATCGGAATAGATTTGGTTTTTTGCCATTCTGTACTCCATTCGTCTGTGCAATATACACAACTTAGATTACATAAATTGTTCCATCTAATATCTAATGAATACAATTCAAACAAATTAGGATCTTTAAGTTTATCATCTGATATGGTAAATTTATCAAAATAAATTCTTTGACTGGTTCCAGATAATGCTTCTCCGTTAACACAAGATTTACAATATTCATTAGGCACATTGTTAATAATATCCTGTCTTAATTTGTTCACAACAGGAGAACTGATAATGTTCTCAATAGTATCAGTTTGAAGACTACCCCACTGATAACTGCCCGAACAACAACATTTAACTCCTCCGCTAGGGTGAACAAACAATGCTGTCCAGGGTGCTTTGCAATAAGTTTTATCTGTATTCATAATAAATCCGGGTTTACAAATTCATCTGCGCTAGGGTCCTCTGGAGGATGTTCGGGTATATGCCCGGTTTCTTGTTTATATTCGCCAGATAGTATTTCTTCCCGCCCAGGAACAGGAGTGTCAATACTGTCATACCATTCAACAAACTCTGGAGGAAAAGTTGATCTGAAATCCTTTCCACGACGAATATCATATTGACTGTAGAAATTTTTAAAATCTAAATGTTGTTGACCTATGTCCCTTACATTCTTATGTGGAGTTTTGATAACATCTAAATAGTCAATCAGTCGCTGTGTTTGTTCTCTTTCAATAGCAGTGAGAATAGGCCATGTATGTCCATTACCCATCATATCCACTCGCTCATCTAGTTCAATTTGTTTATCCAACCAATCTTGTAATTTGGTCTTGTATTTTTGTCTAATACTAGTAGGCAACATGGCACAACTTTGAAAACTAGGAAATCTCAGAATATTTAGACTCATAGTAGGATAAACAGTGTTATGCTGTTTTTTAAATGACAGCATTTCATCCATAAATTCAACAATACTGGCAAGACATAAACTGTTGATGGTCATCATTAGATGAGTTTTTTTAATATTTCCTTCAGTGTGCAATCTGCCTAAATTGTGTAACCATTTCTTCCAAACCAGTCCATCGCGAATATATTCAGCATGTGCCCCTACAGATTCATTACTGGTATAGACTTCCAAATGAGGGACGTATTGACTTAGGTCAATTAGTTTATTCATAATATCATCCTTGGGCACTAAATTGCTGTTGATGGCATAGCGTAATACTCCACCACCGGGACGATTCTTTGCTCGCTCTTGATTATTCTTAAACCACTCAAACAACTTCCATACACCGGGAGCCATCAGCGGCTCGCCTCCGGTAATTCTAATTTCTTCTAAATTGTCTGCCAGTCCATTTTCCCACCATCTCCAAAATGCCTGTGTGTAAGGATTTTCATCATCGGGAATAGGCTTGGCATGATCAGCAGCATTGATAAAATGACTGCGAGCATCTCCGTTGATATTCCTATAAGGGCCAAATTTATGTATGTCTTTGACCCAGGTGGTGCTAAAACTGGGATTACAATATGAACAGGCAAAATTACATGTTCTGTCAAAACTAATTTCCAATGTACGCAACATAGTGTCGGTGTTCCACGGACTGTTAGCGGCTTCAATGATATGTTCATCCTTGAACACAGCAGTCTTATAAACTCTATCACTGAGATTATTTCTACCAATGTCTTCAATCTTCCAACAGTATTCACACTCTTGGGGACGAATACCCTCTTGCATCATTTTACGCATTAGTTTTTTATGCTTGGTATTGTGAATAGCTGTGGGATTATCAATCAGTTCGCTAGCATCAATTTGATGTCCTAGCGGATGGTGGCAACTGGTAGTCTGTCCATTACCTAGCCAAATAGTAGCGTTTAACCATTTAGCCGCACAGAAACTGTCGCTGGTAGAATCTATAATTCTTATTTTGTATTCCGAAAAAGACTCGTTGTGTTTTTTTGGCATTAATTTATATCCTGATATAATTGTTGACACTCGTTGAAGTAATTTATCATTTTAGGAAAGACAGATAAAAAATCTGTCTCTCGGCGTCGGTCATATTCTGTAATAAACTGATAAAACTGTCGCTTATTATTAATTACTATTTCTTCTGAAAAAGACTCTTTCATAATTGAAAGATTTCTTTTCATCTTTAATATTTCGTGAGGTTTAAAGCCTTCAAAAGTTTTAACATAATTTTCGTCTTGTTCGTTTGCTGTCATAAAGTCAATACAATCTTCAACCTGTTGTATCAGTTCAGAAGTGGCATTTCTAATGTCAAACCAATTGGGATAATTCAGCAAAGGAATATCAAAAAATATTCTCTGAAACTTTTTCTGACGATATTTTTTATGTTCTATGCCGTTTGCCTTTTCGGTTTTGTTGGACTCTGGAGAGATTTCAAATTCACTTTGATTACTTCCACCAAACTCTTTTCTTAGATCTAGAATCAATTCGAGATAACCTCTAAGACTGGGAATTGACAGTAAATTGAATGTATTGATAAAACTGACTGTGGTATATTTGGTTTCTCTCAGAAATGTCTTTATGTTATTTAACATTCTATCAAATTCCAACCCAGTTCTCATATATTCAGCCTGTTGTCCTACTCCGTCAAAACTGACATACAGCCAAAAGTGTTTGAAGCCTTTGTCTACATACCAGTAGTTCTGTGTGAACTCGTTGAAATTTTCCGGATCCTCATAGGTGCGAATAGTTTCAATTTTCTGTACCTGTTCAACAAATCGATCAAACAGTTTTTGATTGGGTGGACACAAATTGCTGGTAATGCTTAATTCTAATTGTCCATGTGGATTGTCATTTACATAGTCCAGCACACGAACTGTGTTTTTGTCCATTAGTGGTTCACCACCAGTCATTCTAAAAACTCGCAGGCTTCTATATATTTTTGGCCACCATTCCCAAAAAGCAGACACATAAGGATTGTCTGCTGCAGACACACCAATAGGCATATATCCTTTTGATTTTAAACTGGAAATGTCGTTATGAGCAAAGTCGTTAAACTGATATGGACCAAATTCCTTAACTTCATCTTCCCATGTTGTACTCAGGTGAGGACTACAATACATACATTTAAAATTACATGCTCGGTTGAAATTAACTTCGACATATCTAGGGGTAGCATTGTGATTCCATTCTTTGGACACAACATCATTGATATAGGGTTCTGCCCACCACTCACTGGATTTGTAATGTCTATCACTGAGATGTCCTCCGTCGCCGGCATCTTCTATGCGCCAACAGTATTCACATCCTTCGGGTCGTTGACCTAACAACATTTGTTTGCGTTCTTGTTTTTTAAATGCAGTGTTGTGTAGAGCGCTGACATCTATAGCCAATTCTTTTAAAGGTACCGGATGCGGTGCTGGATGATAACAACTTTGTGTTGTTCCATTATTGAGATTAATGCTGACCTGCAACCATTTGGCCATACACATGCTAGAACTGATATCGGATAGTCGATCTCTAACATCCTCGGCTCGCTGATAGTATTCAGCGTATCCGTAATTTTTCTTTTGCATTATTGATACATTTTCTTGTAGAAGTCTTCCAACCATGCTCTATCATTGATTTTTTTCAATGATTCAAAATTCTCATTGTTATCTTTAAAAAATTTCAATCCGTCGAGAGCACCATGTATAGCCCATAATCCGTGAAGTTGGTTAGATCCTCGTGAACACCAGGCTTTTAACCTGTCTTGGTTTTCTTGGATCTCGGGATTTGTTTTTATATTCAACGACAGTTTTACTACTTCTCTAAAAGCACTACGCCAAGTTGAAAATTCGTCAGAATTAAATGCAGTTATATTACTTATCATATCCATAACCTTGAGCTTGGGCATAATGGTTGTGGTCATGTCTAACTTGGTCCATTTCTTGGCCCGCATCATCATCTTTCTAGAAAATAATTTCACCCCGCCATATCCATAGACTAGGTCGTTGATAGGATTACGACTGGCCCAAACATATGCACAATCTCTATCAAACAGTCCCGGTTGATAGTTAAATTCCCAATCGTCCGTTAGGTAGGCATCACCGTCGACTACAAAGAACATGTCAGTTCTGGCCAACTTTGCTGCTTGTTTGTGTGCCTGAAAAATTCCTTCAACACCATCGACTCGCAGTGCGTAAGGAGCCTTTTGTAAAACTCTTTGCCAGTTCTGTTCTGCATTGGGTTCGTGATAACTGATAAACACCACATCAAGATTCTCGGGCATGATCGGAGTGATCAATCCCATATCCTTTTCTCCCTGTGTGTTCTCTACTGCGGTCATTTTAGCAGCCCAGATTCTTTCTTCCCTGCTGAATTTAGGATCCAAATACCAAACATGTTCATACAGTCTGTCATGATAAGGTATCTTATAGTCTATCTCTACTTTTAAATCCAATGACGGATTAAATTCCAATTTGAGATCTGGCACAACCGAACTTACGATCTTGTACTCTTCAGGATCTACAACTAGACACGCCTCGACTGCCCAGATATCAAATCCTTGTCCGTATTCATTATCCAACATCCAAACTTGTTTGAATGGAAAATCATGGTATTGTATCACGTAATCCTTGACCGAAGAAAAACTGTACCCTTCAACCTCGTTATTGTATCTATAAGAAATCAACGGACTGATATAGTCAACAATGGTAGTCCCTACTGGTTTTTCAACTGCGGAGATTTTGAATGCCCAAATTTCCTGTGATAAGTTAACCGTGTGTCGTTTATCCAACATCCACATGTGTTCATAAGCAAGATCATGATACTGTATTGTAAAATTAATCTCATAATCCATTTCTGGAAATTCTGGATTGTACTCAATGTTCAATACCGGACTAACACTGCCAACAATTTTATTTCCTTCAGGTCGGCCTGTTGGTAGAATTTTAAATGCCCAAATTTCTTCTGATAGATTGACTGTGTGTCGTTTATCCAACATCCACATGTGAGAATATCGAAAATCTCTCCAAGGAATATCATAATCAATTTCGTATACTGCCGTTGGAATTTTTTTGTTATACACAATTTTAAATTCAGGAGTGATTATTCCTAACCACAGTAAAGGTTCTGGATCTCGATATGCAGGAGTAAACTTAACCACCCAAATATTTTCGTATGGTGTATGTTTTTTATCCAGTTGGTAAGCACACTCGTGAGCAAGTTCGTAATAAGGAGGACACAATTCATCAACATTGAGATTCATGTCTGGTAATTCAGGATTGAATTCTATCCTAACCCGAGGAATAACATAACCCATGTCTTTGACTCCAGCAGGTTCCATATTTACAGGACGACAACTGAATGCTCGAACCTGATCATCTGTGGGATTGAATCTAGGATCTATATACCAAACCAATTCATAACGACAATCTGCTAAAGGTGGAACAAAATTCTTCCATGGAGTATCCTCAAAAGTCATCAGGGGATCTATATCAGGATTCTTTTCCCAAATTAAAGGATAGTTGGGTATAGTATAATCCAACCAGCCGCGATCAGGTGTCCACTTGCTAGTAAAACATTTTGCAATCCACTCGTCTTGGCATTTCCATACTATGCATCTATTAGTATCTACTACCTGACCAATATGATGGTGTAGATTTAAGTCTATAAAATCTGGATTTATGATTAAAAATTTACTGTGGGTTTGCCCTAGTGCAAATAGATCAATATCGTATTTTACCGGGTCCCATTCCCAATTTACAGATTTAACATCGTCGAGGTCAATTATATGAATATCTAACATGTTAGTAATTATACTAGATGTTGATAAAAAAATCAAAGACTGATTGTTTATTGATTTACTACATCAGTATTGTAATCGCTTTTGGTATTGTGACTGATCAAACCACCTGCTATATAGGTATGTGCTGGATTCACTGTGATTTTAACTACAGGTCCAACTCCTATTGATTCCATACCGACAATTGACTTGTCAATCACTAGCCCTTTTATGGTGTCTCCAACAGACAATTGAAATACCTGCCGCCATGTTGAGTCCTGCATTAAGAATTTGTGAGTATCACTGACAATCATGTCAGTACCGTCATTGAAGAAAATCTGTACTCGAGGTTGTTTAATAATCTCTACAGCAGTAATTGAGTAATTGCCAAATTCTCCTGTAGTTTCGTGCTGCGTCCATACACGATTACCTACCACCAACTGACCGGCAGGTTGCGTATATCCACTTGCACTGACTGTTATAGGTGTGGCAGGATCCGGACAACCAAAACCTACAAATGTGTCAACGGGTCCTTGGGTAAATGATGTCGGCTGGTCCTTAGGAATAGTTGTCACCGCTCCATTGCTTTTAAAACCTGTAAAATATTGCGTAGGATTGCCTGTTCCTGGGTTGAGTTCCAAATTGCTTAACCTATCACCGGCAGGTAATGCTCCAATATAGTAATAAAATAGATACCTGGCATTATCGGTAGTTTTATCAGGAATGCTTTCAGTCTTGTCATTCAATGTAATAGTTATTTCATTTCGATCATTCTGTGCCACAGTAAACATACTGCCGGCAGCACCATCAGCACCAAAATATGATCCATAACTACGTCCACC
>Ga0114963_10000630_pt1 | contig 23794 bp, 24 predicted proteins | sample C_131016_EF_Meta_FD_87019 | JGI IMG/M metagenome (GOLD analysis project Ga0114963, IMG submission 87019) | Freshwater microbial communities from Lake Croche, Canada to study carbon cycling - C_131016_EF_MetaG | ecosystem: Environmental > Aquatic > Freshwater > Lake | place: Lake Croche, Canada...
AGGTCCCACCATCATCACAGCGCCATTTCTGCTCGAAGAGTTGTGGGCCTTGTGTGGCAAAACATTCAGCGATGACATCGATTTAAGGGCGATGGACCCTTTCTATCGCATACGCTTTAGCGATGGCACGTGGTTTGATTACAGCGGTGATGACGTTGCTATGCGTCGAGAAATTGCACGGTTTTCGGTTGATGATCTAGATGGATACACGCGTTTCCTAGCGGACGCAGAGCTCTGTAAAACGCTGGGTTTTGAGGGTCTGGGCTGTATAGCTTTTGACACCCTCATGGATTTGATCAATGCGATCCCCGCTTTTGCACGGATGGGTGCTTGGCGCAGTATTTACAGCTTGGTGGCCAAGCACATTAAAAACGACAAATTGCGCATCGTTTTAAGTTTTCACCCCTTGCTTATTGGTGGCAATCCTTTTTCAGTCACCAGTGCTTACGCCCTGATCAATTCACTAGAGCGCACGTGGGGCGTGCACTCGGCCATGGGTGGTACAGGCGCCATCGTGCAAGGCTTGGTGAAACTACTCTCCTCACGCGGCATACCTATTCGATACAACGCAGCAGTAACGCAAGTACGTGTTGCTAACAACAAAGCTGTCGGCGTAGAACTTCAAAACGGAGAATTCATTCCAGCTGATATTGTGGTGAGCAATGCCGATACCGCGTGGACTTACAAATACTTGGTGGCGCCTGAGCACCGCCGCCATTGGAGTGATCGAAAGATTGATAACGGCCGCTATTCCATGGGCTTGTTTGTCTGGTACTTCGGTACCAACAAGCAATACCACGATGTGCCACACCACATGATGGTGTTAGGACCGCGCTACAAAGAGTTGTTAACCGATATTTTTAAGCGCCACAAGTTAGCAAACGATTTCAGCTTGTATTTGCATCGCCCAACCGCAACGGATCCTTCTTTAGCGCCTGCGGGATGCGACACGTTTTATGCGCTCTCCCCTGTGCCCCATTTAGACAGTGGCACTGACTGGAACAGCTTTGCTGATACTTACCGAGCCAGTATTCAAGAAGCACTTGAGCGCGATGTGTTACCGGGTTTATCCAAGCACATCGTTACTTCCAAAATGATGACGCCTCAAGACTTTAAAGATCGTTTGTGGTCTTTCAAGGGTGCCGGTTTTGGCTTGGAGCCCCTCTTGCTACAAAGCGCTTGGTTTAGACCACACAACCGCAGCGAAGATGTACCAGGTTTATATGTTGTTGGAGCAGGCACCCATCCAGGTGCAGGTGTTCCTGGTGTGTTGATGTCAGCCAAAGCACTTGAAACGGTGGTTCCCCATGCTAATGCGTTCGTCTGATATCCAACCGGGTTACGACCTCCAAGCATGCGTCGAGATGATGCGTGGTGGCTCTAAGAGTTTTTTTGCGGCTTCTAAATTGTTACCCCAAAGGGTGCGTGCAGCATCTATTGCTTTGTATGCTTTTTGTCGTGTCGCCGACGATTTGGTTGACGAAGGTGAATCGACAGAAGATGCATTGGTTGAACTGAAGCAACGCTTGGATGCTATTTACAGTGGCCGTCCACAATCCCATTTAGAAGATAACGCCTTGGCTTTGGTGGTAGATCAATACCAATTGCCCCGCGCCATGCTCGAAGCTTTGATCGAAGGCTTCGAATGGGATGCCCATGGCAAGACCTATGAAACCATCGAAGAGGTGCATCAATATGGCGCGCGCGTAGCCGGTAGCGTTGGTGCCATGATGTGCTGGATCATGGGACCACGACACGCAACTGCCCTGGCGCGCGCATGCGAGTTAGGGGTTGCTATGCAACTCACAAATATTGCGCGCGATGTAGGTGAAGATGCACGCAATGGCCGTCTCTATCTTCCACATATATGGATGCGCGAAGCAGGCCTTGATCCAATTGCATGGCTTGCTTCACCTGTTTTTTCTCCAGCTCTGCAATCTGTGATCGAACGCTTATTGACAGAAGCCGAGCGCCTGTATATCAAAGCCAATTCAGGTATTGCAGAACTTCCCAAAGATTGCAGAGCTGCCATCTTGGCGGCTCGCTTGATTTATTCAGAAATTGGAAACCAGCTTCGCCGAGAAGGATGCGACTCCGTTAACCATCGCGCTGTGGTCAGCACTACACGCAAGTTGGCGTTGCTTGGCCAATCCAAGATTCAAGCGTCATGGATTTCGGTGGCCAAAGAATTTTCGCCTCCGCTAGAAGCCATTCGTTATTTGATTGAAGGATGCGCGGTATCTGAATTGGGTTTACCCAAGACAGTCAAGCTTCCAGCCCAAAGAAGCATTGCTGAAAAGATTGAGTGGATGCTCATTCTGTGCGAACGGCTCGAGTTCGAGCGCAGAGGCTTACCCCCTCCTGTTCACCATTAGGTTATCAACCTATTTATGTGCGTCTTGGCATACGCCAAGGCAACATCGCTTGCACTACTTTTGAAGTGAGACGCGGCACATTCAGTGTTTCGTGAAAACTCTCTACGGTTTCACCCAATAGTTCACTCTCTAATATCGCACGCTGATAAAAAGGCGTATCTTCTAGTTGCTGCTGTATGCGCACTTCGCTGTCGCTGCGCATGCGCCTTGGTATGGCCCATAAGGTTTTAGGTAAGGCTTTGGTTTCGGGCGCCTCAAACTCTGATACATGGCCTTGTTGGTGGAACCGATAGGCCAAAACCTGTGAAGTTCTATCTTTGCGCTGGATGTCGTATAACACTGCCGTATCGCCGTTTGCAAGCCGACTGCGTGACCAATCCCATTCTGAAAATGGTCGGTCGATCGGCTCGCTGCCTTCATTGCTATCTAAATAGGCGTGTCCCTGCCATGATTGATGAGGATCTTGCAAATCTACAGATACGCGTGCGCTAGGTGCTAGCGGGCCCCACATATGCAATGCATTGGCATCCAGTGGTGCACCAAAATTAAAAAGCTGCTCGGGATAAACAGTCACACGTCCTTTTATTTTTCTTGGAATCGGCACGGTGATTTCGTTGATATCGATATGCAGTGCTTGGCCATCCCAGTGCAAATGGCTAGGACCTATTGAAAAATAATCTGCCCCTCTGGCGTTATACCGCGCTCCTCGTTCTGTCATCGCCCACCGTCCTGCGCTCTTGCTGTAGAGGGCTACATTGAGGCAGCAAAAGTTGTCTGGGTTGGTGTCCGCACTGCGTGCTCGCGCCCATGCGTAATAAGGTGAAAAAACACTGCCTACAAAAGCAATGATGGTGAGACCAAACTCACCGCAGTCGCTTAGTGCGTCAACATACCACCAGAGGTAACCACCCGCGTGGACCGGCTGGTCGAACCGAGGTGATCCATCACCGCTGCGCCCGCCAGACGTCCCGATATAGCGGCCATAGGTACTCCCGGCCCCGGATGCACGCTGCCACCCGCTAGAAACAACCCCGGTATTTGACTCTTGGCTGTGGGCCTGTTGAAGGCTGACATCCATCCATGTGTTGCTTGACCGTATAGTGCTCCCCCCGTCGCCGGGAAAAGTTGGTTGAATACTGCGGGCGTTGTGCGATGGGTGTTGAATGCTGTTGTCTGTACTCCGAGACCACAACGATGGAGAAGTTGAAAACTGTTGTGTTGACATTGTTCGATCGCCTCGTCGGTTAATAGCTGTCTATCTCCCACGGCAGGCGCATTGACTAAGCAGAGCAAACGCTCGCCTTGCGCAGACGCACGCAGACCAAGGCCTCGGTCTTGCGCACACACGTATACCGTGGGGGCAGAGGGAAGTTGTTGGCGTTTAAAAATATCGGTAAATTCAGACGCGTAATGGTTTTGAAAAAATACATTGTGTCGGTCTAATTCAAATCCATATGTTTTGGCATAGATTGACCATGTCACTGCTGACAGCGAACGCTCACCCATTACCGGTTTGGTTGCGCGCTTGACTGTATCGCCCAGCAAACCTGTATGCAGCGCTGCGACATCGCCATTGAAGACCACCGCATCTGCGTCAATCGTTTGTCCATTCTCAAGCGTCACGCCACGCACCTGGCCGCCTTGGGTATTGATACGCTGGCATGCTTGCCCCAGCATAAAGTGGGCACCTCTTTGTTTGGCCAAAGTTTCCATACATTGAGGAAGTGCATGCATACCCCCTTCAATCGCCCATACACCGTCCATTTCTACTTGGGCAATCAACATCAAAGTGGCTGGAGCTTGCCAAGGCGAAGAACCACAGTAAGTGGCATAGCGCGCAAACAATTGCCGCAGTCTTGCATCGCCAAAAAATTTTCCAAGGGAGTCCCATAAATTGGACATCGCACCCAGCGAAGCCAACACACCTAGTCCGCGGGGACCAACGGAACCCATCAATTGCAACATGGAAGGCGAGGCAGATTGGATATAGGGTGCTTGCAAAGTGTCATAGACCTCGCGCACTTTCAGACAAAACCGCTCGAAATTCTTAGCCTCTGCTAATCCTGCAAAACGGCCTATGGCATCTACTGAAGCCAATGGATCTGCATATAAATCGAGTGTGCTTCCATCGTCCCAAGCGTGTCTACCCAAGACAGGCAATGGCGATATCTTGAGCAATCGGTCTAGCGATGTATTGACCGCAGAAAATATTTCATCAAACACCCAGCGCATGGTGAAAACTGTAGGGCCACTGTCCACTGCAAAACCGTTGGGATGGAGTTGCCGAATTTTTCCGCCCACCGTGGCTGCTTTATCGACTACTGTGACTTTGACTCCTTGGTGGGACAACAACAATGCACTGACCAATCCGGCCATGCCAGCACCTACCACCACTACATGTTTCTCACGCATGGGCGACCTCTAGCGGCGTTGTGATGACGGGTTGGAGTGGGTAGTACACGCCCCTCCAAACCCCTGCCATCGACAAAATACGCATGCGCACAAACATAGATTCAGAGAAGAATGTGTGCTTATAAGCTGCTTGTATCGCGGTGCGATGTGCACCGCCTTGGGCATAGCGCAACATGGATTGCGTATCACGCCAGACACTGAATGTGCATTGACGCACCAACGGGGCTTCGCCCAACCCCATCGCCAAAATACAGCCGGATGCATTTGTTAAATCAGCTTGCGCTTGCGGTGCATAACGCCAAAATGTCAAGGCGCTCGCGGGACGAATACTGGCGCGGGTCAATGTAGCCACCAAGGTGCTGTCTTTTGTTAAGTCTGTCAAACCTTCTTTGTTTAAGTCGGTAGGTGCCCAACTGACATCATTCCATTCGCCACGGCTGCTATCGATCACCAGAGTGGAGCTCCACCACTCGCGTGCGTGTTGTTTATATTGAACAGCAATATCGCTTTCTAGAAAAGCTTGGGCATTCACTGCCGTATCGAATACCAAGACCAGGCCTTGGTGGGTAGAACTTGGACGCAATCCAAAACCACCTTCGTGGCCGCTGCCCATCACTTTAGAAAATAACAAACCTTTTGCGCTCTTGAGATTGAATGCTCCTTGTGCCAATTTCATCCAACCCCAAGATTTTTTAGAGGGTAGAAAATCAACCAATAAAACCACGACTACGCCAGAGATGGGCGCTTGCTCTGGGCGGATGCCTGAGTCCATATACACCGACCTATTTAAGTCAGCTCAAGCGGAAGTCGAAACACGACGTCTTCTTGAACACCAGGCAAAGCAATCACCTGTTGCTGCTGCGATGTATTTTGCGATAAAGCGTCGACTACACGTTTCACTAAAACTTCTGGCGTGGATGCGCCAGAAGTGATGCCTATTTTGCTAACGCCCAACAACCAAGAGGGTTGTAACTCGGTTTCGTCTTGAACCAAGTAAGCGGGTATGTTTTGAGTGGCAGCGACTTCTCTTAGCCGATTGGAGTTAGAGCTGTTGCGTGCACCCACGACCAAGACCATATCGACTTGTCTTGCCAACGTACGCACAGCTGTCTGTCGGTTTTGTGTGGCGTAGCAAATGTCGTCGACATGCGGCCCTTCAATATGCGGGTAACGCTGCATGAGTGCATCAATGATGTCATGGGTATCGTCCATGCTCAACGTGGTTTGCGTGACGTAGGCTATGGGTTCATGCATACCTACTGTCAGCGTTGCAACATCGCCAACTTCACTGACCAAATGCACGGGGATGTCTACGCTGCCGATGGTGCCCTCCACCTCTTCGTGCCCAGGATGGCCAATCATGACCAAGGCGTAGCCTTTTTTAGCATAGCGTTGGGCTTGGGTATGGACTTTGGTAACTAGCGGACACGTCGCATCGATCACCCGCAACGACTTGAAATCTGCAATACGTCTGACTTCTTGCGACACACCATGTGCACTAAATATTGTGAGACTTTTAGCAGGTATGTCGTCTAAGGAATCTACAAAAATAGCACCCTTGCCGCGCAACTCGTTCACCACAAATTGGTTGTGAACGATCTCATGGAACACATAGACAGGTGCGCCAAATTTTTCTAGGGCGCGATCGACGATGTCTATCGCGCGTGTGACTCCTGCACAAAACCCGCGCGGCTGTGCCAAAAATATTTTTTCTGGCACATATGCTTTGACGGGCATTAGCATGGTGTCAGCGCATCACTTCTTAGCCAACGTAGTTTTATCTAAACCTGTGCCCGGCCCTGCAAGCTGCGGATGGTCCTTCAACATGGACTGTCCGAACAGAGGTTTGTAAGCGCCTTGGTGGCAAGTTGCACAGTTTGCTTTAGGCGCATCGCCTGTAGGTCCTAAGCGATGTTCTGGAAACACACTGGCCAAGGGTTCCATATAGTCTTTGTTGAGATCTCTCGCCATTCGGATGCCATACCAAGCAGTAGACCGTTGTGGTGGGTTGCCGTTCCAGTTCGAGAAGGATTGGGTGTTGTGGCAATAGGTGCAATTCACGCCCAAAGCGGACGACATATGCGTCATCAATCCGTATGTCCACTCAGCCTGTTTGATGGAATGGCGATTGCCATTAGGCAGTGCGGTAGTTCCATTGACGCGGATGTCTAACTCACCCAACAAAAATGGCGTGAATGGATCACTAGGAAGTGATGTACCCACGACGCTATTGGCAGCTAAGTTTTGTCCCGCGCGATCGCCAATGAAGTCAGCCCCTTTTGCTTGCTCTTCCTCTTTATGCCAAATATTGTTGGGCACAGGGTTACCACGGTGGCAGGTGTAACAGGTAACACCAGTCTCAGCCACGTGCACTTTCCAATCTGCGTTGATATGGCGCGTCATCTCAATCATGCGTCGGGCAACAACTTTGGTGTACTTGACGTCTTCCGCAAAGTTTGCAGGGTTGTGGCAGTAAGCACAGCCCTCAGCAGGTGCCACCCAACTTGTCATCGACAGCATCAGGCGGGTGAACTCGTTCACACTCAAATTGCCTAAAACTTTCACATTTTTATAGACCTGCGACGCCTTAGGTCCATCCCCTGGTAGGGCAGGCAAGGAGGGAGGAATCGTGTTTTCTTCCTCTTTCAATTCCATGGTACGCGGGTTGTACACCTGCACCATGCCTGTTCCACGATAGCCGTGTTGAACGGTGTCAGTAGGCGGACGTTCGCAACCGGTTAATAAAACAAGCAGTGCAAGTCCTGCACTCAGCAGCAGTTGGGACTTCTTCATGGTTTCACTCCTGACAAAGTTGCTGGATCGACCACTTCAGGGAATACAGCGGGATACGGAGGCGCAACACCATGCTTAACAGCCCAAAGGTACCAGTTGTCGACAACTGTGCCAGTCAACAAAATTCCAATACCTCCCGCTAATGGACACAGCACGGCGAACCACCAAGCCCAGCGATGGATAGATTCCATCGTGGCATTGAAACCCATGGTCCAACGCCAGAACAATGCCGCTCGCTCAGAGGCTGTGCCACGGTCTACGATTTGTTCAATCTCGCGTTCACCACCATAACGGCCTACCGCCAAGATGGTCGCTCCATGCATCGCAAATAACAAAACAGAGCCGTATAAAAAAACAATCGACAAGGCATGGAAGGGGTTGTAGAACAGATTGCCATAGCGCAATGAGAAAGCGGCTGTCCAATCTAAATGCGGGAAGATTCCAAAAGGCACGGCCTCACCCCATGAGCCCATCAAAATAGGACGAAACAAACCCAGCACCAAGTACAACCAAATGGCCGCAGCAAATGCCCAAGGGATATGTGTGCCTAAACCTAGCTCACGTGCGCGGCGGTACATACGTGCCCACCACAGAAGTAGTGAAACAGTGAGAAAGAAACCAGTAAACAACCACCAACCACCTTGGTTCATAGGTGGAATTCCCAACCCATAGCCTGGCGCTGGTGGCTCTAGAGCCAACCAAAAGAGTTGGCGAACAAATTGGATGGGATTCCAGTTGACCGAAGCCAGCATATTGAGACCGATGGTGACAAATGCGATCAATCCACACATCAGGGACGCGATGCCTAATCCACCTAAATAAATAGGACCTAGCTGTGCATTGCCGATGCGGCCAAGCCAATATTCAATGTAGGGTTCGCCGGTTCTGGGGCTGTTGCCGTGACCGAGTTCAACGCCATGGTGCGTCGGTCCAACAGCTTGTACTGTGGTGAAAATATTTTGATATTGCATCTAAATTCTCCTGCCTTATTTCCAAATAGGCATGTTGAGCCACCAACCCCACCACTCCGGCCATCCTCGTGTCCAGAAAGGTCCACTGATCACAATGCATAGCGCGCTGAAAAGAACCGCAGCCAGCGCCAAGAACAATCCAAGTCGATGGATACCTAAGGTACCTATCGAGTAACCAATCGAGTCTCTGAAGAATGTGTCTTCATGCTCTGGTGTTTTGACAACTTCACCAACGGGCGGATTGGTGGCAGACAACACCAAGCCACCGTGCAAAGACAAAGCAAACGTAGTGGCAAAAAAGAAACTCACCGCAAGCATGTGCGCTGGGTTGTAGTGGAAATGCAGATATTGGTAACCAACGTTAGATACCCAATCCAAGTGACTAAATATTCCGTAGGGAAAGCCATGTCCCCAAGCGCCTAACAAGACGGGGCGTATCACATTCAAAGTGAAATAAGCAAATATCGCCACACTGAAAGCAAACGGCACGTGGTAGCCCATACCGAGCTTTCTACATATTTCTACCTCGCGCATCATCCATGACACAAACGCACCTAGTGCGCATACCGTGATGAGTTGCCATAAACCGCCCTCAAGCAGCGGCGCCATGCGCAAGCCATACGACAAATCAGGCGGTGCAATGCTGATTTGCCAAAGATTCCATGTCGGTCCTTGTGAAGCACCCCACAAGATCAACGCCGTGCCTAGAAAAGCAAAAAAGATGGTGGTAACACCAAAAAAACCTACGTAAAAAGGGCCTATCCAAAAATCAAACAGGTCACCGCCGACCAGCGTTCCACCGCGGACTCGGTATTTTTTTTCAAAACTGAGCATGGACATGTTCGCGCCCCTTACCTAGAAAAGTGAAATCGAAAACCAGATGGAAACCTTCGCGAGGCTCGAGCTCCCATCTGGGATGCATGCAAGAGTTAAGACTTGACTGCGGGTACAGGGGATGGCATGGGAGCGTTTTGCGCCGATGTTGCACCTGCTTTTTTCGGGCCGTCGAGCCAATTGAACTTGTTGGTACTGAGCAAGATCAAATGAATCATTGCAGCCAGTCCGAACAAGAAAATGCCTTGAACGACCATCGCCCGTAATGGGTCGTATAGTTTCCAAATGCGCCACATATTTTTTCTCCTAAGTGATGTGTGACATGAAGGTGTAGACCGCGGCCTTGACACCAGCAAATAAACCGTCTGTACTTTCGGCCCCGGGCAAATAATTTCTCCAATTGATCCCCAGCAATGAAGCTAGTGCAGCAATCGTGAAAAAAACTATGAAGCCAAGAACAAAAATTGTCCAAAAAGCTTGCGATTCATCCGCACGGGGGTGCTGATGATCAAAATGACTGGCGTTAGACATAGGTGTTACTCCATCAAATGAAAGAAAACGGCGTTAGACGAACCAGGGACGCCATGCCCAGACCAAGACGTGCGCTAACACAGCTACTGCCGTAAAGCCCACTGTTCCTTGAATCCAGAACGCATGGAATTCCTGAGCCTCTTCGTCCGTCAAACCGGATATAGATGTCCGTTGTGACATAAGACTGCTCCTTCACAAATTGACCTCTCGGCCATTGCTGCGCTCAACCCGCGCAACTTGAGTAGCCGCAGCGAAATGCCACGACATTCTGGGTTTGCAAAAAATGTTTTTTGCAAAAATTCTTTGCCCTTCATGCTGCAACCGCTCCAAGCCCGAGCTGTTTAGCAGCACTTTGCACATAGTCGATATTCACCAACAACTCTCCTGCTTGACGCGTTAACTTCTCAGACAAATCGCGTAAGCGTTTGGCCGCTGAGATCTGTACCAACACAGGTTGGTGCTGCACCAACTCACGCAAAATAGCCTGCGCTTCATCTGTCCAAGATGTGCTTGGAGGTGTAACGCCTCTGGCATGCGTAGCCTCAGCTTTATCCATATCAGTCCCTAAGGGCAAGATGTGGAATAAGGCATCAAATAAAGCGTTACAAACTTCTTGGATCACATAGGTTGCACCGCTGTAGCCCATGAATGGGGTACCGGTGTGACGGCGAATGACAGCGCCTGGGAAAGAGGCAGGAATAAACGCAGCACGCATCGGCGAACCACTGGCGATCTCAGAAAGATACATACGTTCGTTGTAACTGCCAAACATGATCAGCGGCGTTTGCTGATGACAAAGGGTTCTGACGTTTTGGTTGTCGGTTTTCGTACCTGCCGTTCTTGAAATACTGAACTTGCAAGGCAAGCCCATCTCGACTTCTAAGAAATTCTTTAAACCACGGGCGTAGGTTTCGCCTGCCACCACGGCAAAACTTGCAGTGGAAAAAAAGTCTTGAGTGACCGAGCGCCATAAATCCCACAGCGGCTTCAAGGTGGTGTGTCGCTCACGTTCAATAAAGGGCTCTGGGTCTAGGTTTAACAACTGACCGAGTTTGCGCAAAAAGAAAGTAGTGCTGTGCAAACCTATGGGTGCTTGCAGATAAGGCCTGTCGAGCGCTTCACACAACATACGTCCAAATTCACGGTACATACAGATGTTGACATCTGCCTCGACCAAACGCGACACATCGGCTAGATGGCTTCCTAACGGGAACACCATATTTACTTCCGCACCAATGCCTTGCACCAAGCGCTTAATTTCCGCTAAATCACTGGGCGAATTGAAAGTACCATAACTCGGACCAATGATGTTGACGCGAGGCTTCTCGCCTTCTGGACGCTCGTTGAATGGTTTGCGTGCAGGCACTTTTTTCAAACCATATTCAGACCAGAGCCAATACATGGCGCGGTTCGCGCATTGCCATTGGTCTTCGTCAATCGTGCGGGGTAAGAACCTTTGAATGCCAGTGCCTTCTGGGGTAACACCGCCGCCAATCATTTCGGCAATAGAGCCTGTGACAACCACTGCTGGTAACTCGGGGTCTAACGTGGCGTGGGCGCGTTTCATGGCGCCTTCAGTACCTTCGCGGCCTAACTGCTCTTCTGCCAGTCCAGTGACCACAATGGGCAATTCATGGGGCGGCAGCGCATCGGTGTAATGCAACACCGAGGTAACGGGAAGGTTCTCGCAACCTACAGGGCCATCGATGACCACTTGCAAGCCTTTGATGGCCGTGAACACATACACAGCACCCCAGTAACCGCCTGCACGATCGTGGTCAAGTACTAGCATTAGCCCATCTCCTCGGCTTTGCGTTTCTTGGCTATACGCTCAAGTTGGCGCTTGGTTTCTGCTTTGAATTCCGGTCTGTCTTGTGGTACGCCTTGCCAAACGCCGCTGGCGTGACCCATGCCCGTTTGACCGAAGAAATCTTTCATGCGGTCAAATCGACTTTGGTTGCCGATAGCGGCTTGCACGACCTGCACCAAAGAACCTGCGCCAGCAACACCCATCAAAGGACGTGCAGAAATCAGGTTAGTGAAATACAAACTTGGAATGGACGCCTCTTTGGCTTTTTGCACCACGGGTGTGGTGCCGATGGCCAACTGTGGTTTGTATTCGTGTACAGCAGCAAGATCTTGTTCAAGCGAAGCACGGAACTGGACTTGCACGCCTTTTGACGTTAACCAATCTGCATCGTATTTGTTCCACGGTGTTGCAGGACAAGCAGAACCGACGTAGCGCATATCAGCACCACATTCGACGAGCAAACGACCAACCAGTAACTCAGAACCTTCATAACCACTTAAGGTGATACGACCCTGGATTGGCTTAGCACCCAAAATGCCACGCATGGCAGCCAATGTTTGGTTACGAGCGAGATCGATCTTGTCTTGCGCAATACCACTGGCTTGACCAATAGCTTGCAGCCAGTCGTTGGTGCCCTCTACGCCAACAGGCGCAGAGCCAACGATGGGACGCCCTGCCGCTTCGAACTCACGCACGGTCGCTGTGTAGAAGGGGTGAATCGCTGCAACGGTTGCGCAATCCAATGCGGCATACAACTCACGCCATTCACGCGTAGGAACAACCGGCCCAGCCGCCAGTCCCATAGGCGCCAACATTTGCGCAATGCCCATGGGGTCTGCGGGAAACATTTCACCCAGCAAGGCAACCGTAGGTAAATCTTTTCTGCCACCTTTAGGGGCTTGCACGGGGCCAGACAAAATTTCTTGTCTGGCGTAACGCAACATGGCGCCTGTCAATACATCTTTGGCTTCGGCATGGGTGGGGACACCAAAGCCTGGAACATCGATTCCGATGATGCGTACGCCGTTGATTTCTTTTGGCAACAACTGCAGCGGCACACCACTTGCAGTAGGTACACACAAGTTGATGATGACGATTGCATCTAATTTTTCTGGATCAGCTTCTGCATGGACCGCATCGCGAATGTCTTCAAACAACTTGCCCGTTACCAGCGACTCAGAATTAAACGGCACATATCCCACGGTTCTGCGGGCACCATAGAAATGCGAAGTGAAGGTCAATCCATACACACAACATGCAGAGCCCGACAAAATTGTCGACGTGCGGCGCATGCGCAAACCCACACGCAAAGAACCAAATGCTGGACACATGCTTTGCGGTTGGTCGTGTGGACCAGCGGCAGCGTTACGTGGATAGTCTTGGGCGTATTGCTGCAAGATCTCTGACTTACCTGCTTGCTTGGCAGCGGCCAATAAAGTTTCACCACCCGCGTGACAGCCCATGCCGTCACCTTCTAGCGCAGTGGTTTGCAGACCTTCTGGGGCTGCGGGTTGGATGGGGATAGTGCGTGCCATGTCTAGGCCTCGTCGTACACCACTTCCAGACTTGGCTTGACCAAATCGTGGCGACCCATCATGTCAAAGGTGGTGGCTGGCTCGAGCACGACATTGCGACCGACTGTGTCTGCACTGAATAGCCCCAACAACTCATCTTGTGTTTGCGGCTTGGGTCGAACGGGTGGCGCAAGTCCGACGTTGGTCGCGAGATCCTCGAACAACGGGCCCCACTGGGTCCCAGGAATACCGATGATTTCATAGCTCGCGCTTTTGCGGCGAATATCTTCATCAGCAGGAATGGCTGCGAGCACTGGAATGCCAGCCTTTTCTGCAAATGCACTGGCCTCGCCCGTGCCATCGTCTTTGTTGATCACCATGCCAGCGACACCCACATTGCCGCCAAGTTTGCGGAAGTACTCGACGGCAGAACAAACGTTGTTGGCTACGTAGAGCGACTGCAAATCGTTGCTGGCGACCACGATCACTTTTTGGCACATATCGCGGGCAATGGGTAAACCAAATCCACCGCATACCACGTCGCCTAAGAAGTCGAGCAACACATAGTCAAAGCCCCAATCGTGGAAGCCCAGTTTTTCTAACGTTTCAAAACCATGGATGATGCCGCGACCGCCGCAGCCACGACCGACTTCAGGGCCACCTAATTCCATCGCAAACACGCCATCGCGCTTGAAACATACATCGCTGATGCTGACGGCTTCGCCTGCCAACTTCATACGTGAAGATGTCTCAATAATGGTGGGACACGCCTTGCCGCCAAATAGCAAACTGGTGGTGTCGCTCTTGGGATCACATCCGATCAACAAGACTTTTTTGCCTTGCTGGGCCATCATGTAACTCAGATTTGCAAGCGTAAAACTTTTGCCGATCCCACCTTTGCCATAGATTGCAATGATTTGCGTTTCTTTGGTGGGCTCTCCAGTGTGAACGGGGTCTATTGCCGTAGATGCCTCTTGGCGAAGAAGTTCAACGAATTTAATCGGTTGGCTATTTCCATCTGTTTGTTTCGTCATGCTTGGGCACTCCAGTCCAAAACCATCTTTAGGCACAAAGCATCACCAAAAGCCACTTCGTAAGCCGATTTGGCGTGCGAAGGTTTTTCGTGATGCGTAATCAATCCTTCCAGCGAAAGTCGACCTGTGTTGACTAACTCTGTGACGGCTAGTAGATCGGGACGCTTCCATTCGGCCGCCGTACGAATCTGCGCTTCGCGCATGAATGCAGGGGCGTAATCAAACGCGAGCTTTTCTTTGTAAAAACCTGCCAAGACGATCTCGCCCGCGGGCTTGAGTCGCATGATTAATGCATCCAATATGCTGGCATCGCCACTTACCTCGTAGATCGATTGGTAATCGCGACGGTCATCTTCATCGGGATGAATGACGCTATAGCCGTCAGCGCCAGTGCGACGTGCAGCCTGTGTTTCCCATACGGTTGGCGCTGCAGCACCAGCGGCTACTGTCATGCGGGCTAATAAGCGACCCATGATGCCGTGGCCAATGATCAAATCGGGCGCAATGATTTTTTCGCGCTTGCCACCCATTGATACAGCGTGATATGCCGTTGCGGCCAGAGCTAGCAAAACGGCTTGTGGGCCAAGCGATTCACTCACTGGCATTACCCGCGCATGGTTGGTGACCAAATGCGAGGCAGACGCACCAAACAAGCTACGCACACCTTCAAAACAATTCGCACCTGGAACAAAAACTCTCTGTCCTACTTCCATATTGGCCTTTGCACCAGCATGGGTCACACGCCCTACTGTCTCGTAACCAGGCACTAATGGATAACCCATTCCAGGGAAAGGCGGCATGCTGCCGTCCCACAACAAACGCTCGGTACCAGTACTGATTCCGCTGTACTCGACCGCGATTTGGATGCCTTCCTCGCCCAATGTCGGCAGAGACAATTGCTCTAGCACTAACTGCTGGGGATTTTTGAAAACGACTGCGTGTGCGTGCATGTATGTATTTTTTAACTTACATTGACTTGTGTCAATCTATATTTACAGTAATTCCAGTGTAACTAGGGCAAACACTTAGATTTGCGGCCTAGCAACAGCTTGGCGTGAACTGGCATGGCGTTCGGAACTTGCTCCAAGTGGCTAAAACCGGCCTGGTGCATGAGTTGCATCAGTTCCATGGGGGTGCGCAAGCGGCCTGAGCCCATGGCCAGCAAGTAAAAGTGGAAATAGGCGTCGCCTTCTGGCTTTTCGCCTGGCTCGTTGGCCATTGGTTCGGCAATTAGCAAACTGCCACCGGCAGGCAAGCTGGCATAAATCGATTGCAAAAGTGCCAGCACGACCTCGTCACTGTGGTCGTGGGCGATACGGACCAAAGTCACCAGATCGGCGCCAGAGGGCAAGGCGTCTTGGGTGAAATCGCCAGGAGTGACTTGGATGCGATCCGACAAACCGTTGCGAGCGACGATGCGCGAGCTGACTGTGCAAACGTCTGGCAAGTCAAACAGGGTGACGTGCAAGTGTGGGTAGCTTTTGGCTAATTCGCTGGCGAAACGCCCTTGACCGCCTCCCACATCCATCACAAATTGGCAATCTTGGAAAGGATAGGAGGAGAGAATTTCCTCGATAACAAAGGTTTGTGAAGCGGCCATCAATTCGGAATAACGGGCAAATGCTTGCGCACTGTGGCTTTCGGCTTGTTGGGCTTTTTGGCCTTCGGCAAAGCGATTGCCAATAGGGTTTTGGCTGTTGTCTTGTGCGTAAGGCCAGTATTCGCTCATCTCGCCCGACCAAGACTCTTGCAAAATTGCCACGGGGTCGACCATATCTTGGTAGAGCAATTGGTTGTGCTCAATCATGGCTTGTATGCCGGGATGGCTGACGATGGGCGCGCCCAAGGGCCCCAGCCCAAAGCGGTACTGACCGCGGTGCTCTAACAAGCGCAGGGTCACCGCTGACTGGATTAAGCGCTGCAAACCAGCAGCAGGAACATGCGTCAAAGCAGACAACTCGGCCAATGTTTTGGGGGACTCCATCACCCGCTCAAGGATGTTGAGTCGCACACAACCCAACAGCACTTGGGTATGTACGAAACCCGCCATCAGGTCAAATACCTGACGGGTTCTGTACTGGGTGAACCAGCGCGTCAAGGGGTTGGACAAAGCCCATCGGTAGATACCGGGTTGGGTCAATAAGCGGTCTAGCCATGCAGACAATGCATCACGCCAATGGGGGCGTTCGGTATGGGTTAAATCGGCGCGGGAAAGATCCAGGTGTCGCATCGCTATGTCCTTGCTTGCTTAAGGATGCACGGATGAAGAGGTAACACCCACCGAGGTTTTGTAGGTATTGCAAATAGTGCTGGGTACCAAACGCTCCGACTCAAGACGAACAATTTTGCGCAAAGCATCTGCACTGGCCACTTGGGGCACAGAATCCACTGCGCGGTCGATCAGGTTTTCGAAATAGGCAATCGCACCACCCAGGCCCAATTCCAGCGCTACGCTGGGTCTGCCGTGTTGGGCGTCTTGGCCAGTAGGCTTGCCCAATTCTTCGGCTTGACCCACTACGTCACGGATATCGTCGGCCACTTGGTAGGCCTCTCCCAAACACTCGCCTAGGGCACGCCAGGGCAATGGATCTGCGCCAGCAGATTGCGCGCCCGCGCAGGTTGCCGCGACAAACAAGGCGCCAGTCTTAGCACGCTGGTATTGGCCCAAGTCGGCGCGGGTTTCGCATTCCCAGGCTTGCCCTGCGACGATGCCGTCTGGCACGCCCACACCGTCTGACAAGGTCTGCATCAAGGCAATGAGACGGTCAGGATGCGCCTTGCCAGCGTTGAGCAGCACTTGGTAAGACATGACAATCAATGCGTCACCCGTGAGCAATGCCAGCGCCTCGCCAAAGGCTTTGTGCACGCTGGGACGGCCACGGCGCATATCCGCGTTGTCGAAGGCCGGCATATCGTCATGCACGAGAGAAGCGCAGTGCATCATCTCGATTGCCACACCTGCGGCCTGCGTTAACTCTGGCGCTTGCATGCCACATGCATGTGCAACCGCCATACAGAGCTGCGGCCGGATACGTGCACCGCCAGAAAACAGAGCATGCCGCATCCCGGCAACCAACCGAGGAGGCGCGGAGGGGCCTAAGGCTTTTTCGAAGTGAAGAGCCAAGGCTTTTTCAGCCATTTGGTGAAGATTCATACGCGACCCCTGTAAATTGGGTGCGTCAATACTAGTTGACACTACCTAATGTAAATATAACAAGACATTGGGATTTGTCAACCGTGTTTTATAGGGGTAAAAAAAAGCACAGACCTAGGTCTGTGCGTAAGGACATGAAAGTTAAAAAATAGGTACGAGGAGCATCAGCGCCTGATGTTGCGCTTGTCTCTTAAGAAGTTCAAAAGCCATAAACCGACCACGACAAACCAAAGAATCAAAAGAATATGGTGAATTTGCATGGGTATCTCCTTGTGAAAAATGCAATCAATTGCGATGTGGGTTTAAAACTTTTGAGCCTGGCTCACTTCGAACCAAAGGCATCAGTACAAACGCCGTCAAGATTAGCACGAGCGACTCAAAGGCATAGACGCTGATGTAGCCAACCCCACTGCCCATGAGCATATCGATGAGGTCGCGGGCTATGCCGCCCAAGGCCATGGCTATACCGCCTGCAGTGGCTTGAACAGCCCCCCAGGCGCCAAGGGCTAAACCGCTTTGGTCTTTAGGCGCTATATGCATACAGGACGTCAAGGTGCCATGGCTGAATAAACCACCGCCAAAACCAATACCCAAAACACCCAGTGAAAACAACCACTCGGCATCTAAATATCCAGATGCAATGACTGCTAAAAATGCTGGCACGCCAAGCAGCACACCCGAGCGAGACATGCGGTAGGGGTCTGCACCTTGGCTCAACACCTTGGACGCCCAAGCAAAACCCACCAACCCACCTAGGGAGAGAGTCGCTGTCAGCATGGTGGTAGCACTCACGCTCATATGCAGTATTTCACCGCCATAGGGCTCCAACAAAATATCTTCCATGCTGAAGGCGAAGGTCCCCAGGCCAATAGCCACCAACGTGCGCAATGCACGCGGGTCTTGCGTCAAGGTTCGCCAAGCTTCGGTGAAGGATGGCTCCACTTCAGGTTTGCCACGGCGCAAACGGCTTCGCGGTTCTTGCTTCCAAAGCGCAATCACGTTCAACACCAAAGTAATCACCGCGCTGGCTTGAATTACTTGAATCAAAGCGCCGGGGGAGAAATCTGACAAGGCGTTGCCAAATGCCAGTGCACTACCGATCATGCCCACGAGCAGCATCACATACATCAAACCCACCACTTTAGGGCGCGATTCCTCTGCTGCTAAGTCGTTGGCCAACGCCAGTCCCACGGTTTGGATGGTGTGCAGCCCAGCTCCCACCATCAAAAATGCAATCGCTGCGGCAACCAATCCCACCCATGCAGGCGCTGAGGCCGACTGCCCTGCCCCAGCCAGAACCAAAAGCGCAAAAGGCATGATGGCCAAGCCACCAAATTGCACCATAGACGCCATCCACATGTAGGGCACGCGGCGCCAACCTAATTCAGAGCGGTGGTTATCTGAGCGAAAACCAATCAAGGCACGAAACGGCGCAAAGAGCAACGGTATCGCCACCATGATGGAAACAATAGAAGCCGGTACATGCAACTCCACAATCATCACGCGATTGAGTGTGCCCACCAGCAAAACCAAAGCCATCCCGACGCTGACTTGAAACAAGGACAAGCGCAGCAATCGAGACAGCGGTAAATCTTCAGATGCCGCATCGGCAAACGGTAAAAACTTAGGCGCTAATTCGCTCCATCCACGCACGATTTTTTGGTATTTGATGGTCATAGAAACAAATGCAGGCCAGGCGATTACTCACCTAGCCTGCGAAGGGAAAAATTACTTTTTCCCCGACGGCGCTTCCGCCGGTGCTGTTACCGCAGCAGGCGCTTTTCCATTCAAGAAGCCCTTGACCCACGTCGTGTTAGACACGATTGCGAGATGGACACTGAACGAACCAACAGCCACAGCTGACAAGAACAAAGGGATGCCAACCGAAGGTTTGACAACACACCACATTTTTCCGTAAATCATGATTTACCTCCTTCTCTTACTTCAGCCAGGGGGAATAGATATAGGCCAACAGGTGGGCAAGCGCGGCAATCATGCCGAAGATTTGCGTTCCCTGTATGAGCTGTCTATGCACTTCCTCCGATTCGGCCTCAGTTAAACCTGTAGGCCAGACTTTCTGGTGGTCAGACATGGAATGACTCCTTGTAGTACTCCAAAACGTGCTCAAACCGCACGAGGTATTTATGCCCCCCATGAGCACAAATTCTTTAAAAAGCTTCGCCCGAAATGTTAATTCGTGTTTACACTTATAAATGTAAACCCAAGTTAACATACAAATTGTAAGGTTGTCAATACTGACTACCCTTCCTTCCAATGAGACTTGCGAATTCATAATGGAGCGACCAGTCGCCTAAAGGTAAAGCCATGAAAGACCACGCGTTACGGCACATCTTGCACAACGAGGTACATGCGCGCCCTCCCGAGCCCGTCACGGGGCCTATGGCTATCTCGCATTTGGTTCAGCTCTATGGAAATTCCAGCAAACAAGCAAGTCGGGCGCACTTGCAGAAGTTACTGGTTAGTCACCAATTACCGATGCCAGCAGGCGATACCAACCATATGAGCATCAACATTGGTTTGTTTCGTCTGCGCTGGGAACTCCACACCGAGTTTGCGAGCTGGACATTTATGCGCTCCTGCAACGAAAAAATGCTGGAGCCCAATGCGCGCCCACAAACCGCGATAGAGGTTGTTGGGCAAGATTGGCTTGAGGATTTGCCAGGCGAGTCGCTGTCGAAAATTCACCTGTGGTTGCTCCCCACCAAAGGATTTGTCCATAACAACTTGGTGGAAGATGTACTCCACGAAGATTCTTTGGTGGCGTCGACTCTGGCAGATGGACACGGCGAGGTCTACACAGACTTTCAAATTCACTCGGATGGGTTTTCGCGCATGATGTTGCTGGCGGGCTCGATCACGGCACGTCGCCAAGGCCGTTTGGTACAACAACTGTTAGAGATTGAAACTTACCGAATGGCAGCGCTATTGGGATTGCCCGCTGCGCAATCTGCAGGCTCCGTCTTGTTAGACGCCGAAAAAGAACTGGCCGAGTTGGCACACGCCATTCAAACGGCCTCTGCGCAGGACGAAGCGTCCTTGCTAGACCGCCTCACCCGACTTGCTGGGGTGGTGGAAGGCCAATACGCCTCAACCCATTCGCGGTTCTCTGCCAGCAAGGCTTATTTTGAATTGGTAGACCGGCGTATTGCCGATATTGCTGAAAGCCGCATCCAAGGGTTACAAACCATTGCAGACTTCATGGATCGACGCCTCACTCCTGCTCGCAGCACGTGCGAATGGGCCTCGCGCAGACAAACCGCTCTTTCTGAGCGCGTCTCGCGCATGAGCAACTTGTTACGTACCCGAGTGACCTTTGAGCAGCAGCAAAACAGCCAGCAGTTTTTGAGCACAATGAACAAACGACAAGGTCTGCAATTGCAGTTACAGGCGACTGTTGAAGGTTTGTCGGTCGCGGCTATTACTTACTACATCATGGGCCTGATCGAACCTTTGACCAATGCTGCCGAGAAGCTGGGTTGGATCAAATCACCTGCCATTGCATCGGCCATCAGTTTGCCGTTTGTGGTGGCACTAGTTTGGTGGGCAATCCATCGAATTCATAAACGCGTCTTCAAAGATTGATAAAAAATGGTTAATTTTTACTAGGGTATTCCCGCTTTAGTCGTTTACCTGCTTGCTTATTCCTAGGTAGCTAGCTAAATTGGGTATGTATTGGCTATCTCGCCAGTGTCAGGCCTACAGAGCACCTACAAATGAACCCAACTGCTGTTTTACAAAAGCTCCATAGGCTGACCCCTATCTCCAAATTCAAATGGATGGCGATGTCCATGTTTTCTAAAAATTCGTCCGCATCGAACGACGATTTTTCTAAGACCTATAAAGGCAATCCTTCGGAGTGCCAGTCGTCTATCTTGTCCATTATTGAGTCTGAGATCATCCCCCGTCTTTTGAAAGCGGAGCGGGTGGACACCTCGCACTTGAGCTTAGTCCCACCCTCAAGGCTCATGCCTAGTCAACAAGAGATAGAAACCTTTGTGGGTCTTTGCATTGCTCAAGATCCAACAGTCGCGCAGTCTTTTGTCAACCGCCTGTTGGCAGAAGGTCTCAACACGGAGCACATTTTCTTAGAGCTGATCACTCCTGCGGCCAGGTATTTGGGAATCCAATGGGAAACGGACCGCATGGATTTTTCGCAAGTCACTCATGGTTTGGTGCGCTTGCATGCAATTGCCCATGAAATTGGTTTTGCTTACCAAGATGGTCCTTTGGTCAAGGGCGATGTGAAACGCGCAATGATCGCCTCCGCACCTGGGTCCGAGCACATCCTTGGACCCACCATCGTGGCGGAGTTCTTCCGCAAAGAGGGTTGGCAAGTGGTAGTGGAGATTTCACCCTCTGCCAATGAGTTGGTTCAGGCTGTCAGCAACGAATGGTTCGACACAGTGGGCTTGTCGGTCAGTATTGAGCAGCAGCTTACCGACTTAGCGATGCTGGTCGCCAAAATCAAACGTTTCTCGCGCAACCCGCGGGTCGCCGTTTTATTGGGTGGGCCTATTTTTACGGTTCGCGAGATGCGGGCTGAAGACTTTGGCGCTGGTGGCATTTGCACCAACGCAAAAGAAGCGGTGCCTCTCGCCCTGTCCTTGCAACCCAACGATTAGTAGCCCCGTCTGATTGGAGTTGATAGGGTTGTGCCCTTGCACAACTCAATGCGCTTTGAGGTCAGTGTCTGTTGCGTAGAAATAGCTTTTCTACCGTAGCGTGGACATCTTCAATTTCATGGCCTTGCGCAGCGTGCAATTCTGCCAGGGTGCCGTGCATCATTTTCTTGACCAATCCGCGCGACAGTGTCTCTAGTACCTCATCTAGGTTCTCACCTTTAGCCAGCATTTTTTTGGCTTTCAAAAGTTCTGCCTCGCGCCAGCCATCTGCGGTGCTGTGGAGTTGTTGAATCAGGGGCACACTGGAGCGCTGGTCCATCCAGCGGTGGAAGTTTTGCACGCCTTTTTCGATGATGGTCTCGGCATGGCCGACGGCGGCTTGGCGGCTGGCTTGGCCAACTTGCACCACGCTAGAGAGGTCGTCGACGTTGTAGAGATAGACGTCGCTCAAAGACTTCACCTCGGGCTCGATGTCGCGCGGCACCGCTAAATCGAGCATGAAGATAGGCTTCTTTTTTCTGCGCTTGACGGCACGCTCAACTGCGCCCAAGCCAATCAAAGGCAAGGTGCTCGCGGTACAACTCACCACAATATCAAACTCGTGTAAACGCTCGGGCAACTGAGCCAACTGCATCACCGACGCACCCATTTCTTGGGCCAATCGGTCGCCCCTTTCTTGGGTTCGATTGGCAATCGTCATGCTGCGTGGCTTTTTGGCGCCAAAATGTTGCACGCACAACTCGATCATTTCGCCTGCACCAACAAACAACACCGTTGTTTTGTTCAGGTCTTCAAATAGTTGACCTGCCAGCCGAACAGCCGCCGCCGCCATACTGATGGAGTGGGCGCCGATTTCAGTGGTGGAACGCACCTCTTTGGCAACCGAGAAGGAGCGCTGGAACAATTGGTTAAGCGTGGTGCCAAGCGCGCCAGCACTGGACGCCACCCGCACGGCGTCTTTCATTTGGCCCAAGATTTGGGGCTCGCCCAAGACCATCGAATCCAAGCCACTGGCCACCCGAAATGCATGACGCGTCACATCGTGGTCGTGCAGGTGGTAAAGGTGCCCGTTCAGGGCATCAGCATTGACATCTCCTTGACGGGCTAACCAATGCAGGGTTTGGGGAAGCTGCTTTTCAGATCCAGAGCAATAGATTTCGGTGCGGTTACAGGTCGACAAAATCGTAGCTTCGTTTTGCCCTTCCAACGCTTCACGAAGCGTCGAAAGGGCTCCGCCCATTTGGTCAACGGCAAATGCAAACCTGCCCCTCAAATCTAGGGGGGCCGTATTGTGGTTTAGCCCTAGAGCCCAAACAGCCATTTTATGGAATATTAGTTAAATTGTTGCTACATTAACACATGTAAACCTAAATTGACAACAGGTGAAGTATGGATTTAGTTTCAGTCAGGGGTTATCTGGTCGGGTTGCAAGGCCGAATTACCTCTGCCATTGCGCAGTTAGACGGGGGAAATTTCCTGTCTGACCCTTGGGAGAAGCCGCCCGGCGAAACACTGCAAGGCAATGGGATCACCCAAATTTTGGAAAACGGTAAGGTGTTTGAACGTGCCGGTTGTGGTTTTTCGCATGTAACCGGACCCAAACTGCCCCCTTCAGCCACCCATGACCGGCCTGAGTTGTCGGGTGCGCCTTTTGAGGCCATGGGCGTCTCGCTGGTGTTTCATCCACGCAACCCTTATGTGCCAACCGTCCACATGAACGTGC
>Ga0114963_10000632_pt1 | contig 23766 bp, 31 predicted proteins | sample C_131016_EF_Meta_FD_87019 | JGI IMG/M metagenome (GOLD analysis project Ga0114963, IMG submission 87019) | Freshwater microbial communities from Lake Croche, Canada to study carbon cycling - C_131016_EF_MetaG | ecosystem: Environmental > Aquatic > Freshwater > Lake | place: Lake Croche, Canada...
ATTCTATATATGTTGATATATATGTTAGATGATGAGACAATTATTTTATTTTATGAATGACATATGTTATTATATATGATGATATCTTATTAAATTATTCAATCACTATCTTCTTCGCTAGGAACATACTCATCATCTGTAAAGTCTTCTTTTGCTTCAAGAATATTATCAATTTCGTATAATAATTCATCTAGTTCAGATGTATCTTCTATGTATTGACGAATTTCATCTTCATCCGGACTCTCGAGTGTTTCAAACTCGCCTATACGAGTTTCAAGAATGATAACTCGAGAATTCATGTCTTCGTATGTGAAACTCATTGTATGTCATTGGTTATATATATGTGAGATATAATGAAACACACTTTTTATATAAACATAATATATGAAGAGACATCCAAGACATATATATCTTCATAGATTGTGGCCTGAACGCTATTTTGCAGGATTGACAAGAAAAGGACAGTTACAAAGAGAAAAGGAGTTGCTTTTGAGAAGAAGATTACCATATTCAAAACTAGGAACAGTTAAAGGAGCTGCAACTAAAAAATCTAAATGGACATTACTATTTCACAAGACTTTTCCAGACTTGAAATTTAATAAATCAGCAATATCAAGACATACTGGTATATCTAGATCAACTCTCAATACAGTTTATAATAGAGGATTGAAAGCTTGGAAGATGAGTGGAAGTAGACCTGGAACTACAGCGATACAATGGGCTATAGCAAGGGTATATAAATATGTACTAGTTACAAAACATAAAGCTCCAAAAGAATGGTATGAAACAAAATTTGATCCAGATCAGGATTTACGTAAATCATAACTCCAAAGCCATTACTTCTGGATTTACATCTCTGAAACCATATTTTCTATACCATATGCGTACACTTTCTGTTGTTGGTTCTAGAAAGATATACCTTACATGTCGTTCTTTAGCATCTTTAATTAGTCTTTTTAATATCTGTGTTCCAAAACCTTTACCTCTTGCAAGTGGATTTGCACCTATAAGATAGAGATATGTACTCTTTCCAATTGGTGTGTTTTTATTTTCACCCATGACTGCATACCCCTGCAATTCACCTCTTCCATTATAGAGTGCATAATCTAGCGCTCTTCTGCTATTAGCCATGTATTTGTCAAACCACCATTTGCCTATGTTTGAATCAACCATCTTGTACATTTTATTCTCCTTGCCTCTTAAAACTCCTGGACCTGAATTTATTCGCGTTGTAAGTGATTTTCTACCATACATTTATCATATACATATAAAAGAATTGTATATGATATATATATGAAGGTTATATTCACTGTTTTTGCCGGAAGAAGGAGATATATGGAGATATTATTGAGATATGTGGACAAGTTAAAGGTTGATCAAGTTCATTTATGGAACTTTACTAGAACAGATGAAGATGATGAATATATCAATACATTATCTGACAAATATACAATTATAAATGTTGAAAATAAAAAATCATGGAACGAATATTATGCATACTACAAGTCTGATCCTGAAATTATTTTAATAAAATGTGATGATGATATTGTATATATTGATATAGATATGTTTGATAATTTTATAGAATATATTAAAAACAGTAATACACCATTAGTATATTCTGCATCTGTTGTAAATAATTCAGTGTGTCATTATGCTCAAAAACAATATGGTTTATGGGAAGATATACATCTAGAAAATCTTATAACAACTACGGAAGACGCTAAGAATGTCAATACTATTCATGATAGTTTTATAAATAACAAGGAGAATTTTCTAAAAAAGTCTAGATTGTTGTTACCAACGTTCATACCAGGTGATTTTCCATATAAAATTAATATTAATTTTGTTGCTTTCAAGGGGGAGGATTTAGATTTATTATTCGACAATGACGATGTCGGGTTGAATGATGAAGATTGGATAGGCGGAAATGCGAGACATAAACTTAGTAGACCAATAGTAATTGATTTAAGGTTTACGGTTTCGCATATGGCATTCACAAAGCAGAGAGAAGGTGGTTATGACGAAAAACAACATCTATCTTCATATGAAACCTTTTCAATGATGTGATTGTATAGCTTTTTCCATATCATCAATTTCAGTATCTGATTCGCAACAAAAATATTCTCTTGGTGATTCGGGTTCTAGAGATATCAAGTATTTATATTCATTCTTATATTGTATATATTGTATATATTCATCCATCCATGGATGTCTATTAGTTTTGAAATATCTATTTTCATATGTTGATATATATGTTGATATATATGTTAGTCTATCCATAATATTTATAAAAGGTTTATTATTTTATAATGATATAGTAATGACATTGAATCCACAAAATAGATTGCGTCACAAAGATATAATGTTGTTACTATTTTCACAGAATGTAGTCTTTGAAAAAATGTCCACCAAGTATCCACCAAATCCAAAATCTAGTAGTTTTACAACCTCTGAATGGCCATGGGGCGCACTAGGGACTAGACTAGGATCCAGGAGATCTAGAGATGGTGTTATTTTTGATTTACCAAACGCGCCAAAAAGTCTAACAAAACAAAATAATGTCGTTGCTAAATTCATATTCAGTCAAGATACAAATCCAAAACTAGAGTGTGAGATTAGTCAAGTTATGGATAAATATAGATTGGGACCAATGATTTTTGGTTGTTATGCAACAACATTCAATGTGAAAAGGTGGACACAAAACCTCGATCAACATAAAAAGCTATTAAAGAGCGGAAGAATTAACTTGTTCCAAGATTGGGAAGACACTCCTTTACAAGAAAAGAAGTTTAACAAGTTGTATATAATTATAATGGAGAATTTATATTTCAATCCTCACAGAGGTGTAATTGAAGGTGCAACTATAAATGATATTGTATATAAAAAATTAGATTGGACAATACCATACAAACAGATTAGAGACAAGGTTACAAAGATGCATAAACTTGGCATTGTTCACGGTGATATGCATTGGGACAATATTCTCGTACAAAAGATTCAATCAGAATCTGGAACTATAAGATATGGTGCTCGCATAATTGATTTCGGAGCATCAGTCTATAAACACATGTCACTAGCTTCTAACAGAGAAGCCAATATAGTATTGGAGAAATTGCCAGGTGCATACATAGGAATTAATAGAGGATTTAATAATCCAACGACAAAAAGGGAATACATAACAAACAAGACTTTACTACCTAGATTGAGAAATAGTGCTGCGTGGACGAGACTAGAAAAGCTAGAGACGAATAGACGAACGAGTAAAAAGCCTGGTTCGGCACATTTAGAGTATGAAAAAAGTTACATGGTCAAAGCATAATCTTTATTCAATAGTCCCTTTTCCTTGCACCAAACATACTCACTCTCAGTTATATAACCATACAAATAATCGCTTTCAATCTGATGCTTTGCCAAACCCCACCTCTCCTCCCTCTTGACACTCGGACACTTTGAAAATCCTCCATTCATTTGATAATGAGCGTTAAAATCCGCAAGTCTATCTTGCACACTCCCAATAACAAGGTACCACGGACGAGACTTTTTCATCAGTGGGGGTGTTCCAGGCTCCATCCAGATTGAAGAAACTTCGTTCGAAAACTTTAATCGAAGAGCAATACTTCTCCAATCAGGTTGAGGTGGTGGCTTGATCACTTGTGGGAATCCGTATGTGAATGCACTCGTCATTTATATTTGTATTCAACGTGATATGCTTAAAGACACTCTTTTACCCAGAGTGAAAAATAGTGTTCTGTTATTAAACAATCCACCACTCACCATCCACATTGGACTGTGTGGTAAATTCTACATAATCATCATCATCTAGTGAATAAAGCATCTCTCTACTTGTTGTAATTGCATCTTCATACGTGTACACTACACTCTTGTCTGGCTGCTGAAATCTGTTGTGCGTGTTGTCAAATATATTCATCGTAAATCTATTCTTGCCACTGATGATGACTATTCTGAGATTGTCGGTAAACTTTTGAAGAAGGTTGAACGAAGGAAAGTCGATATATGGAATTCTATCAAGCTTCTTTGGTTCAAACTTTATATAGCCCATGCAAGAGTGGTTCAGTCCAGCCATCTGGATGATTACTCTCACAAGATCATATGGAAGGTTTGTCCACACGCGATCCATTTTGCTCTTTTCTTCCTTATAACCTGATATTCCTTGAGACACCCTTTATTCTTCTAATTCATACAAATACCCACATTCGAAAGTACATTCCGATGTATTTAGATCATATGTAGTATCTTCAAAATAATCTATTTCTTCATAATATTTAGAGAATAAAAAACTATTTTCATTCGAATATATGGTTAATGACATGTAAGGAGTTGGATAAGCCACTCGAAACATTTCAATCCGAGATGATTCAATTCTTTTCATAAAGTCTAGTGCAAGATTATAATGATTATAGTTTATATTTAATTTAGATGGTTTAAAACGTATATAGTGTGTACATGAATGATTCAAACCAGCCAATGATATAATTATTCTTACAATGTCATATGGTAGATTCATCCATAAAGAATCCATTACATTATAAGTTGTATAAATGTTTATGAAAATGTTTTGCTCTCCTAAATTCTTTTGTTAACTTTATTACAGGTTGTGTATTATACTTTAGTCCTTTAAAACTTCTTGCAACTTGTTCATAAAACAGAGGGCCTGATCCATCTAACAATAAATAATTTGATACATCATCTAATACATATTGAATTGCTATATACATAGCTAGATAATCAATGTGTCTAATTTTTTGTGGAGATACACCTTTATCTAATAGATTATCGACATAATCAATAATATGTGTATATTCAAACATTGTATTCATTTCAATACGTAATTTTTTTATAAATAAACATTCTTTTTTACATCCCATAAACCAGGATTCTATTACGGGTTTATTAAGTTCTTTTACTTCTCTGACTGGATTACGATATCCTATATATTCATACTTGTGATAATCTATAAATATATCCTCGATAGGTTTTAAAAATAATATTGATGCGTCACACCATATCCCACCATACTTTTCTAATAAATTTACACGAATAAATTCACTTTTCTGTTGAAGTGGCATTGGTGTTTCAATTTTTTCAATATATTTCGTATATGTTTTATCATTCAGTACAATGATAGACCATGAAGGGTTCATCTGTTTTAGTTTTCTTATACAATGTCCAACTATCTTAGGACCAATCCTAGAATGCCAAAATATCCATATATGTTTTGGAAATTCTTCATCTCTTAGAGAATCTTTATACTGTGGAATGATTGTATAGTTCAAACATATATATATTAATATATATAGTATCACAAGTAACATACACGTATGACACAAAAAAAAGGTGTACAGCAAGCGCATGCAAAATGTTCAGTTAAAAAATATATATCCTTATATTATAAATGGATAGAGAGAATCTATATGTTATTTCTGTGCTCACCAATCCAGAGAGGTACAAGCAGCGAGTCAAACTCTTCAAAGAGTTTATGGCTCGTATGCAAAATTACAAAGTTAATCATGTAGTTGTTGAATGTGTACAGGGTGCTAGACCTTTCGAGGTTACTAGTGCATCTAATCCAATGCACATTCAACTCAACACCAACTCTGTACTGTGGATGAAGGAGAATCTTGTAAACATTGCTCTCAATCGTCTCCCACCCAACTGGAAATACGCAGCATGGATCGATGGAGATGTAGACTTTGTAAATCCTGACTGGGTCGAAGATACTATTCACGAACTTCAACATGCTCCAGTTGTACAATTGTTCGAACATGCGATCGATCTTGGACCTGATCACGAATTCCTAAACAAATGGAAATCGTTTGGTTCATCATATGTCCAAGGCTTGCCATTCAAAGGATCTAAACAAGAGTGGGATGTAAAAGAAACCGAGTGTTACATGTTTGGTCAATATTCAGGGAAAGATATTGGAGAATATTGGCATTCAGGATATGCTTGGGCTGCAACTCGTCAAGCTCTCGATGGATTTGGAGGTTTGATTGATTTTGGAATTGCAGGAGCTGGTGATCATCACATGGCTTGCTCAATAATCGGAAAGGCAAATCTATCTGTTCCCAAAGATGTTCATCCCAATTATATCAAGCTTTTGAAAGAGTGGGAGACTCGTGCACTCAGAACTGCTCACAAGCACATGGGGTTTGTAAAGGGTACTTTGATTCACTATTGGCACGGGAAGAAGAGGGATAGACAGTATAGAAGCAGGTGGGACATTCTGAAGACGCATCAGTTTGATCCAACTCGTGATATCTACAAAGATACTACTGGCTTGTGGGTTTTACATCCATCAAACATTGGTCTTAGAGATGACATTCGAAAGTATTTCCAGAGTAGGAATGAAGATAGTATAGATTTGTAATTTGCTAATGAATATATTGAACTTCAGTTGTATTCATAATTGTCGCGAAAATAGTCCATGCTAATAATGGACTTAATAAAAGTTTAGTTTTTTCATTTCCCACTGACATGCACGCTAATATAGAAGCCATTAATAATACAAGTATCCAAGATGCCCATTTTGATGACTTGCCATAAATCACTATCCACAGAGCAAGAAGAAGCATAGTTAAAGAGAACCACGCAGAGTTTTTGATATTTAAAGACCATGCATAACCAAACATTAAGAATAATATAGTCCATATTATTCCAAATGTAAATGCTGGTGGTCTAAACTTTACCACAGAACCTGCTTTAGAAAGTGGTGTAATGTACTGAAGTGCAAAACATACAATTAAAGGAGCTAGAATATATATCCACTTGTTCATTTATATTATATATAGATATATAAATGAAGATGTTAGAGTTGGAGACATTTTTTCAAAATCTGATAAACGCAAATTATTACATTAAATCTTCTTCACTGCAACTAACATCTTTTCAGTCTTTTTCACTCGTTTAGTACTCCCTGGCCATATTCTTTCAATCTCCTTCCCAACATAGTCTTCGTTATTTCTCCACCATTTAACTCTATCCATAACCTTGTTCAAGTCTTCGTCTGAATACCCTGCTGCAGTCATTGCTCTTAGTACTTCGATATAAGGTGGTCGCTTTCCTTTTTTCCAATACTTTTCATTCAAATCATTCATCTTGCTAATGTCGTGCTTTATATCAACTTGCTTTTCAAACGCAATCTGGTTTGGCTCGTATGTTACACCCTTGGGTTCGAGTGGTTTTGTGGAATGAGGATAACACCTCGTTCTGTGAAATGTATTCATGTACAGCATTGGATCTCTATCATATATATTAATAGGTTTCATCTTGTACATGTTTGCTACAATCTCAGTAACGTATGAATCAGTAATGTTTGGAACTTCTGGTTCATAGTCCAAAGGAACGTACGGAGGCTTGAGCGTGAGTGGTCTTTTGAAACTCATTTTATATTTTATATGATGTGAGACTTTTAAAGACACAGATTTTATATATACATATGTTGATTGATACATTTATGTTTTATAATGAAGTAGATGTTTTAGAAACTAGACTAAAGAATCTATCACCATATGTCGATTTGTTTATTCTTGTGGAGAGTGAAGTTACACATATGAATACACCAAAAGAATTGTATTTTAATAAAGATAAATATACATCATATAATATTAAACATATCATTGTAAAACAAAATGAAATGCCTCAAGGGTCTGATCCTTGGTCAAGAGAAATGTATCAGCGACATTGCATACTTGAAGGAATTGATGATTCTATACCATCAGATGCTCTTGTGATGGTGAGTGATGTTGATGAGATTCCTGACTTGAAAAAATTTAAATTTATACACCCAGTATCATCATTACACATGACAATGTTTGAATATTCATATGATTATATATTTACTGGTGAACCATGGATAGGAACTGTAGTGACGAATAAAGATTTATTTGTAAGAATGGGTCCAAACTATTTTAGAAACAATAGATGGAAGTTTAATATTATAAAAGATTGTGGATGGCACCTGTCTAGTTTTGGTGATTATAAACACGTGTGGAATAAAATTAATACATATGCACATGCTAATGATGATAAACACAAAGGAATGTCTATTGATGATTTTAAAATATATCTTGAAAAAGGATTACATAGTGATGGTATGACTAGACTAATTTCAAGACCTAAAGAAGTTTCTCTCCCTCACATTATATGAAGTGGCTCTTCATAGGTCCTTCACTAAAGTCTGGTATTGCACACGTTCTATTGAAATATGCCTCACTCGTTGATGGTGAATATGTTTCATTTGGACAGAAACCATCTTTAAAACATTATGATAGAGGATTTACATTTATATTACCAATCAAAGATCATCTAGACTCACTTGATCTATATTCATGCTCTGAATGGATATACATGACTGTATGTGAAACTGAGACTGTACATGAATCATATTCTTTACTTTGCGAAAAGTTTAATACTATTCATGTTCCATCAGAATTTTCATTAAATATATTGAAAAAACAATTTCCACATACTGAATGGAAATTGTTGAGACATTATGTATCAGAACCTAAATGTATAAAACATATATCTCATACAGGATATAGATTTTATACAATAGGAAATATAAGAGATCCGAGAAAGAATATACCAATGCTCATAGAATCATTCACTGAATTAAATCTCCCAGGAGCTCAACTCGTGCTAAAGGCTACATGCATAGACCCAGTAGAACTCAATATTCCAAATGTTGTTGTTATAAATTATATAATGTCAGAAGACCACTTGGACTCGTTACACAATTCATGCGACTGTTATATAAACTGTTCACACTCAGAGGGTGTTGGTATGGGTGCAGTAGAAGCTGCAATGAGAAATAAACCAGTTATAATCTCAGACTATGGAGGGTTGAAAGAATATGTAAAGACACCTTATATTATAAAGTGTACTACAGGACCTATTGGGTTTGATGACTTTTTGTTTCAGAAGGATATGATATGGGGATATCCAGACAAAGAATGTTTAAAGAAATATATGAAAGAGTGTTTTGACATGAGATTGACCAGGATGGATCACGACATGTCAATTGTCCAGGATGCCAGAAAAATAATCTATGTATAAATTAAATGGCTAGCAAAAACACAATGTTGATTATTCTCGCAGTCCTAGCACTTTTGTATTTCATGAACAGTAATAGTGAAAAAGAAGAAAAGGAAAAGTGGAGTGGACACAGTAGAAGATACATCAAGTATCCTCTCATGCTTACAGCAGTAGAGTCTGGAAATGCTAAAGAAATTACACTAGCGAATGGAATTTTAGCTGGTATTTTATTAGATCCGACTGCCGCCGCTGGTGGAGGCACCCCCGCCGCCCCCGCCGCTGTACTCCCAGCAAGTAGCGTATGGTACTATGTAACAGACAATGCTAGTACTCTAGTTGATATAACTGCAAGTAGTTTGGGAGTATCAATAGGGACAATGTGTAAAATATCAAACAGTAAAAGTACAAGTTATGCTAGTGCTACAGCTATGTATGTAGTCGGACTTGTAAATAGCAGTGCTGGAACACACAAAGGAGGTTACTTAGCTCTCGCTACATCTCAGACTGGAACACCTGCAACAGGTTATAACGGATATTACGTCATTAGCCCATACTACGATGATGATGATGATTAAAGAATTACATCTATAACTATCTATGGAGTCTTTAATGACGGGTCTTGACAAAGTGATTGATTTACAGAGTGCAATTACAAAACGTCTAGAATTACTTTCTGACGATCAGAGGGATGATATATCATCCGATGTGTTGAGTATTCTTGATGACCTTGTAGATAATACAACAGCACTTACTCCTCTCTACAAGATTATGGCTCAAATTCCAGACTTTTATTTCAGAGATTGTATTGAGATATCAGACATTCTAGTGAATGTTGGTAAAACTATAGAGGTTTTACAGATTATTAATAGTATGGCGTGAACAAAACTTTCCACACACAGCCTTGAAAGGACACGGAGTTCCTTGCAGAGTAACAGCTGAACATTTTGCAGGTGATCGTGGTTTTTGATATTGAATCATCTTTACTTTATTCTCTTCTCTTTTTATATTTAATTTTGAATATGCTTCACGCATACGCAAAGAGGCCTCTTTAATATTCTTTGCGCATTCGTGACTTGGTATGTAAAATGTTTGTGGAATTGTTGTGTCTGGATTGATGCAGCACGTCTTGAATCTGATTGTGGGATCCATCTTTGTTATCCATGTATATGTGAGTATACATACAACACACTTTTCTACCAATATAAAGAGTATATTTTTATATACTGTATGTGCGGTTTGATTGTATCTCCTTGCACAACTCTTCGTTCTAGGATTGGTCACAGAGGTCCAGATGCAAATGTGTATGCTCGTCATGGCAAGTATGGAATTCAGTTTCATAGACTCAGGATAAATGGAACAAATTCAAAGGATGTTCAGCCATTTTCAAATGACAAGTATACTCTCGTTGCAAATGCTGAGATTTACAACTATATGGATCTTGGCGGTACCAAAGGGCGATCAGATTGTTCTGTCATTCTCCCTACAATAGACAAACGAGGATTGTGGGATGCTTGCAAGACGTTCGATGGAGACTTTGCATTTGTATATACAAACGGTGATGATATATGGGCAGCGAGAGATAGAGTCGGTGTTAGACCACTCTTTTACTCGAGGGGTGACCAAGGTATATCGTTTGCTTCAGAAGCTAAAGCACTTTTGGAGCTAAATGAGCCAATAAACATTTTTCCACCTGGTCACTTGTATGATTCTAGAACTGATTCGTTTCATAGTTGGACGAGAGATTATTGGGATTATCCCAGTTTATTAACTGCTAAACCACAAAAACTCATATACCAGTACTTGCATAGAGCTGTAAGCAAGCGAGTTCAGAATACAGAGAGAGATGTTGGATTTTTTCTTAGTGGAGGTTTGGACTCTAGTATCGTGGCTGCACTTGGAAAGGTTATTCTAGATGAAAAGATTAAGACGTTTTCAATTGGACTAGAAGGATCTCCGGACCTTGTTGCTGCTCGTATAATGGCTAAACATCTAGACTCTGATCACACAGAGGTTGTGTTTAGTGCTGAAACAGGACTCTCAGTTATTGAAGAAGTTATTTGGCACCTTGAAACGTTTGACAAGACTACAGTCAGAGCATCAATCCCAATGTTTTTACTAAGTAAACATATTAGAGAGCATACAGATATCAAGGTTATTCTTAGTGGAGAGGGTTCAGACGAATTGTTTGGAGGATATCTATATATGCATGATGCACCAACCAAGGATGAATTCAGTATGGAGTGCAACAGGCTTGTGAATGACGTTCATATGTTTGATGTTTTGAGAGCAGACAGAACAACAGCTGCTCATGGTCTTGAACTCCGCGTCCCGTTTTTTGACAAGGATTTGATTGAATATGTCATGAATCACATGGATACACAAACCAGGATGCCAAAGGATGGGTATGAGAAATGGATATTAAGAAGTGCATTCGAACATATGTTGCCAAAAGAGATTTGTTGGAGACAGAAAAATGGAATGAGTGATGCAGTTGGGTATGAGTGGATTGAAGAACTAGTTGCACAGGGTGAGAATTATAGATATGTATTCAATGAGATGTTTGGATATGGACACGAATCTTTATGCCCATATCAGTGGATGCCTAGATGGACAAATGCATCTGATCCTTCAGCAAGAAATTTGAAACATTTCAAAAAATAATAGTGGGTTATTGTATGTCAGTTACAGTACAACCACTTAAAATTAGTATAAACGACATATACGGATTTGCAGCAGATAATCAAGGTAATACATATATATTAGATCCCAATGGTTTAAAAAAAAATAATATAGTTATCACAAACACAACTACATTAAAAAACATATACAACAATGGACTTAGATCAAATTATGATAGTTCAAGTTTGAACGACTATCTTTTTGGTAGTGGTGTACCTATAGAAAACCAGAATAGTTTGTTCATTTGTAATGATATAATATATTTAATTGATATTATTTATAACTCGAAAGAAGGTATTCCTCTTTACCCAACATATCAAGTACTATATTCATTTAATTTGGATGGTAGATCACTAAACAATGGGTTAGGCAGTGAAATTAAAAGTCCAAACTTTATTGGTTCATGTGTTACTGTTGATGTAAATAATAAAGACGGGACAGACTACACACTAACACCTCTCAATCCTAAAAAAGGTTTATTATCTTCTCAGGGTGAAAGTTGTGCATATTCTACAACTGATGATGGGACTTGCCCAACAAACATGTGTAGTAATCCAGTGAATACAGCTTGTTTTAAAAATTGTAGTGCAAAACAAATAAATGATTTAATTGGCGAAACATGTGAGGATTCTTCCGATGGTTTAGATCCTGACATGATTGAAGATTACGCCGTGTATTACTTCAAGTCGTATGAAAAAAAGGTTATATCTTATCTAAAAAAGAAGCTTATAAACCCTTATTTATGGGTATTTTGGGTAATTATAATTATGCTAATAGTAATTATATTACTTCTGCTTAAAGGTTTCAGAATTATATAATGTAATGTATACGATAGTAAGATGTTCTGTGTCTAAAAAACCACTTCGGGATGGATCTTTTGATCCGTCCCAGTGTCCCGTATTTGACCAATGATTGCATGTGTTGTGCAGAGCGCAAAATGATTTATGATTTGAAGCGAGAGTCATTCAGGTGTGGTGTTCCTAATCACAAATTTCCTCAATGGGTTCATCGCAAATATGGACGCCTTGTGATTTGGAGGGTTTTGCATGATGGAAGTATGGGTCTTTCATATCCATGTGTTGTGTGTAGAAAAGTGTTGGATAGAAATTCTATCGAATGGATTGCTCATCTTGGAACAACTTGGTATTCTAGCAAGGATTTAAATTTACCAAAATCTAAACCGACGCAAAAACAAAAGACAACTTTAGGGTACACATGATCCATTTATGCACGATCCATATTTACAATCTTTATTGAATATGCATTGAGCATCTGTTGTTGCTGCACAAATGAGATCTGGACTCGAACTCTTGAACGATTTGTACATGGCCCAGAATAGCCAAAAGGCAAATATTCCAGCTACTATCCATTTCACATCCTTCATACTCTAGTCTCATCTTTTTTTTCTGAGAGCCTTTTCAAGAGCACTTTCATTTCTTTTGAGTGGTTTCTCTCGTCGAATCTTTAACTGTCCTTCGTCTTCTGGCTCACTCTTCTTTGTGGCGTATTTATTGAACCCGCACTCAATAAATATATCATCTGGCATTCTTATAAATGGAATCTCTTTACATCTTCTAAATTCATCAATATCCATAACTCCTCCAAACACCTTTAAGGCTTCTCTTTTAGGTGCGAATGGAAAATCTTTATATGATCCATGTGACTGTCTAATCATCATGACTATATGTGATTGTACTTCACCCATCTTTGGTCCTCCTTTATCTAGATTGTAAGATTTCATGCAAGACCATGAGCAGAAATACCCCTTGGTCTTGAATTTTTTTAACATGTCATCATATTTAAATGGAATATGTAATGGCGCGTGTTCAAACGGGTGACAACACCACCAACACCACATACATATACATATCTTATTCGTTTTAACTACTTAAACTTCTGAGACATATATATACTATGTTGTTAAGTATTGATGTTGGAATAAAAAATTTAGCAAAGTGTGTCATAGACTCTAATAAAAAGATTCATTATTGGGATGTTTCAGGTGTTCCTCCTTTGCACAAAGATGGACTATTCTTGTCTATGAAAAAGCATATGAATGAGAGAAGTTCACACTTTGAATCTGTGACGAGAATTATAATTGAAAAACAGCCCAACAGAAACCAGGGAATAAAGTCTATAGAGCATTTTATGCATGCATACTTTTTACTTCAAGATAAAGAGGTTATTGTTTGGGATGCACGTCACAAGATTCCTGACGTGAAAGGTTCTAGCAGATCTCAATATACATTAAGAAAGAATGCAGCTATAGATAGATGCAGAAACTTTCTAAATGAATACAATACTGAATGGCTCGAGTTTTTCAATTCACACAAGAAGAAGGATGATTTAGCAGATACAGTGATGCAAGCTCTCTCTTATATGGATAAGGAACCTGTAAAGGAAACTGTACCCAAGCCTCGTAAACCAACTGAGAATCAAAAAAGGACAAAATATTCAAAGGCTAATCTAGCATATATTGTGAAGAATGGTCTAGAACAAGATGCTAGATTCACAAGGGATTTAAGTAAATATTATAAGAATATAGATGAATTAAAACTAGAATTTAACGTTCTGGTATAGTTCCTTTTGGTGGTGGTCTTGGTGCAGTTGGTGGGTTTTGTGGTGTGACAGTAGATGTACATACATATGGATAATTTGCTACATTACTGACCTTTGTTGTATCACAATATCCCAATCTATTAGTAGTATCAGATACATTTGTACAATCTGATGTTGTTGCGCACTCAGTGTCGTACAGAAATGAATACGCTTTAAATTTAGATCCTGATGCATTATTGTAAGTAGTTACATTTGAAGTTGACCAAGTTACAGTGTCTGCCGGTGTTTTGTTATTTATAACAAGCCAATCCAACACTGTAATAGAACAAGATGTTCCAATCGTTTGGTTGTATATGACAGGTGTTATGACATTTATAGCTGGATATTGTGCGGTATTTGTTTCATCCTTTATATCAATTTGTGCTATGTACAATTCATTATTAAAAAACCCATTGTGACATTTCACGTCAAAGACTGCTTGGTTTGAACTATTGAAAGAAAGAGAATTCAAGTAAAATGATCTGTTTCTTTCTTCACACCTATTGTTTCTATTACATACTTGTTGCTTATCACCACAATCTAGATTTGTCAGACACTGAACCGACTTGCACTGTCCTGATATGCATCTATATGTTTTGTTTGTTCCACAATCAGAATTTTGAGTACATTCATCTTCTTCTTCTTCAGTAGTATCATCCTTCATGAATATAAATAATAGTACAAATACTATAATTACTACCACTACGCCAATTATATATCTATACTCCATAATATTGCTCAATATTATTTCTCTGGCAATATTATGAAATATATGATTATATTACTATTGATATATATCATATTATTAAAGTTTATGCCTAAAAAATCTACATACGATTCTAGTACACCTCCTCCTGCCGTTGACATACAAGATAAATTCGGACAAGACCCTGATCCACAAATAAATTGTCAGGGGTATTGGGATTCTGTATCAACCGAAGACTTTTCTACACAATGTAACAACCAATTGAATAATGCACCATGTTTTGCCCCACAGCTAGGTGGAGGAAAAATAGTGATAGAATTCAATGTCACATATCCTGGATATAATAACATTAATAATGGAGCTCTAACGTGTATGCAAGCTGCACAAAACTCTGCACCTGTGAGTGTATCTAATGTATATACATCATCAGAAGGTGAAATATACGGTGTAATCGGAGACTGTTTAAGTGCAGACTTGGGGTATGTTCAATGTGATTCATGTGATCTTGGTCCATGTGTATCACAAGGTCTAAACGGAACAATCATTAACGAATCTTACTCAAAAGATGATATAACTACAGATCTCGTACAAGAACAGCTTGACTTTTGCACTGAAGGTAATGATGCATGTGCATATTGTGTTATAACAGACAGTGGTGGAAACTATATATCATCATGTGATGGATCTAGTGGAAATGCAGTTGACGGCGCAAATTCTTCGTATTCTTCGTGCTGGCAAGGTGGTTCTACAACAGGTTTGGCAGATAGAACTCTGTCAAATGGGGGTGGTGCAATATGTACTCATAGAAGAATTTTTCCAAATTCTGGGCGTGTAAGAACTCCTGTAGGTGTTTTCTATTCCCTCGATACACCCACTAATAGAGATTTGATAGGTAATTATGACTGTTACCAATGTTGCTTTAGAAAAGCCCATGCTGATAGAGGCATCTGGAATAATGGACAGACTGCGAAAGGTCCAGGGTTTTACCGAAGAGCATGGGATGGAAACGGTACATGGTGGGAGAAAATACAAGGAGATGAACTTGTACATCTTATAACGAAAGTTATACAAGTTAAAGTATTTCCAGGATATTATTTTGCAAGTAGAGTATCTAATTCTTCAACAGCTTATTGTGAAGGTAATACAGATACAGGGGATGTAATTATAATTGTTCAACCAACAAAGTTTTTTACTGGAAATCCAAACTATCTACCAGTTGATGCTACTACAAAACTATCAGATGGTGCAAATCAAACTCAACAAGCATTGTTTAACAATATTATAGGACCCTATGGTACACGTATTTACAGAGGTGATCCAAATCTGTGGCCAAACAATATTAAGACTATGGATGTAACCAATAATCCTATGGCTAGTATACTTTGTCCATCTGGTTCTATTCTTACAAATAAATATAATCATGTAACGTGGTTTGCATTTAACGGAGGTACATTGTTAGACAATAATACTAAATGTAATACAGATACAATGTGTTATGCAGCAACGGGTAATAGAGTTTCTTATAATAAACAGCAGGGCTGTTTAAGCTTTGTAACTAAGACATATATAGACACTAATGATGTGACTAAATATGCTTGTGTTGAGGGTAAAGAAAATAATGGTAATCCATATGAAAGTGACGAAGTTCCATCGAACACTGGGTATCAATGCCCCGAAAACTGGACAGCTACTGGTAACAATATTTGCACTCTTGATATAGAATCATTAAAAGACATAAACGGTCAATATAACACCAACAATAATGATATATCCAGCGGTGTTTGGATGTATTGTATGTAATTAATTTGGTTGTACGACTTTAGTATATACATCATTTATACCCCACGATGAAGAATCGTATTCATGACTGTATTTATTTGGATCTTCGGTTCCTGTACCATTACAGCCTATTAACGAAGATTTAGATTTTTGAACTTGTGTTGAAGTTATTAGAAAAGCTCCTATACCATTTGGATCTCCCTTACATCCGTCTAACAAAACGTCATTTGTACCTCCACCCAGATTAACTCTAAAATATGACCCATCATTGTCATTGTCATTGTCTGGCATGTCGAATCCAACACCGTAAATGTCACATTCTGTTCCATCTACTCTACAATAACCATCTGTTCTATCATATTTTCCATATGTATAAACATCTACACCCAAACCACATGGATTTGATAATTTATTCCCTTTATTGCAATTTAGATGAGTGTATGGACTTGTTAGAATACATGCTCCAGAATCGTCGGCTATACTATCTAGTTTTAAAAATCCTGATTTTGAGTTACTATTAACATGTATCATATATTGTTCTTCGTGAGTCAATTGTTTTTTTGATCTCCATTCCGTATACAATGCCAGTGATACACCATCCATAGACATGGGAAACTTTGTTTGACTTGTATATTTGCAAAACATACCCTGACACAATGTTGATGTATCAATATGTCCAACAACTCTTAATACACTATCTATTATACTATTGTCTTCACAATTTCCATTAAGTTGTGATGTATCAGTAGTAGGTGTTGAATATATAGTATATAAGAATACATTTATTATTTTATCATCCTTGTCAAATAATATAAAACAATCACTTGGACCAAATGTTTTATCCTGATATTCATAAATCTCATATGTTTGAACATCTGATGTCGCATATGTACTACACCAATCATCATATTGAGCAGTTACATTCGAAATATATCCTAGCGTTGGTATCCATGTAGTTAGATTTATACACTCTTCTTTCGTCTTAAATGAACACATTGATTTCCACCCGATGAGTGGTTCAGTATCACCGACTATAATAGGGTCTATAATTACACCGCCATACCCATGTAGAAGTCCACTATCGACACCAAGTTTCTCATCTGGAATTATCTGGGGATCATGATAATCTGTAGGCAATATACATAACAATGATAATACATTATCATGAAATATATCCATCAAAGCAATGTTATTCTCAGCCGTTGAATCAAACATGGCGTGAATATCACTTGATGACATTGTAGCCCTGTTTTCAGCACTTAGACCATTCATAAAATCTGTAAAAACTATTGTAACATAAGCTTTCATATTAGTTAGAGCCGTCTTTATATATGGATCGTAATACGTAGTTCCTCTAATATAGTTCAGACTGTCAAGTATTGCTTGGTCAGACTGATCAAGTGTTGTACCTGATGGTGGTGGATTATCTTCTAAAATCATTCCGTATACAGCTGATAAAAGTATGCTAGTCCATGTTTGAACTCGCGTGTTTAGTGTCGAAGCTTCTAGTGTAGACATGAACTCTGTATCAAGTGGTCCTACAAAAACTGGCCATTTTAATCCAGCACTAATTATTGAGTCTGCAGTAACCTTTTCAAAATGATCTCTATTTGAATAATACGTACCTGCATTTTCAAGCCTTCCCCAGCCGGCTCTACTGAATATAGTTAAAATCATAGTTATTATTTGTAAATACATTAAAGAGTCTGCTATAGGACTTATAGCTTCAAGAACTGCGGATGCACCATCTACAGCTGCATCAACAGCAGCACTCACAGCACTCGCAGTTTCCTTGTCTAATGCATCTCCCAAAGCACTCACAGCTGCTTTAGTATCATCTTCAGCCGCATCCACTCCCATTCGTTCAGTTACAGGAGTGTTACCAACATCGGATGCTTTCACTTTACCTGAAATATCAACACCAATTCCACTCATATTTTTTGCATCAGATACAATATCTTCAGAGTCATCTGCTAGTTTTCTAGCAAATTTTGCAACACTCTTTTCAGACATTTGAGCTTCTTTCGAACTTGCAAATGCTCTTGATAAAGCAGATGTAGCATCCTTTACACGGGCATCTACATTTTTAATTATACTCCCGAAAGCTTTTATAGCGCGAATGGCGTATGAATTAGTTCCCCCTTGAAGAATTGCAAGTACAAGCAAACCCTTTGTTTGTTTACTTGTTAATATATCTGCTATAACTGACAATGCTTTGCACAAATCATCGTCGGGGTCATCACTGCATTGAGGTAATGTGACTGTTGGTGTACCTGTATCTTCACATGACGGTAATATATATGTTCCACAACTATCTAACCAATTAGATATAGGATCTGTAATGTCATCGAAACCACCATTGTCACAAAATGTACATGAAGTAGTATCTTCGAATCCAGTTGTAGAAAGACAAGATCCACTTAGACACGATGTAAAATCAGCCGTTGGTGTACCTGTAAACCTAGACTTGTAGTATTGAAGTACGTCTGTCGGTATTGTGTTGCTACATGGATCACTTTTACTAACATTTAACAATGGTATAAGTTTTTTCACACAAGCGTCTGGATCAACAGAAGCACCTCCTGTTCCTGTTCCAGTTCCTGTTCCAGTTCCACCTCCAGCCCCTGCACCTGCACCTGCACCTGCTCCTGCTCCTGCACCACTATTATTTCTTAATAATACAACTAATAATATAATTGCAGCAATAATAAATAAAAAGATTCCTACTATTACCCAAGTATTCATATTATATATAAACTATTTTAATACATTTAATAATACTACAACCACTACGATTGCAGCTACAATTCCAAGAATTATCCATAACCATTTAAGATTAATACCAAGATCGTTTGCTACGCTCTTTAAACCATTACCAACTGCTTTGATTGCATCATTTGTATTATTCTTAAATTGTTGAGCAAATGTAGTCTGAAAATGTACTATACCACCTGCAACTGCGTCTGATAGTACATACCCCCCTTGAACACTTGCTGTGATTTTCTTGAGGGTGAGATCGACAGACGTGATTATGAATGTTGCATCAGTTACAGAAGTTGTAAAAGTTATACCAGAATCTATAGTACATATAGTATTTATAGTTGGTTTAAACTCATTGCTGTCACATAAAGGAGAATTGCATGTCACATCCGTCCACTCAAATGTTACTGAAGTTGATGTATGTGTTATGGTGGTAATATCTACTGTGGAATTATTTGTACACGATTTTGTGATGAATGATGCAGCCCCAATGGTTGCAAATGCTATTCCAAAGTAAGTTGAAGTACTCCACTGTGCTTTTGCAGGAAGTTTTTCAGTCAACGAATCCTTGAGCGTCTTTTTGTTCCCACTAGAGTCTTCTTCATCGGTTGGTGAATCTGGATCCTGTGCATCGTCTACAGTATCTGGTTCTGCATTCACATCAGTCGCTGCATCTGGTGGATTGCTAGCAGGGGTTTCACTATTCATGTCAGCCAAATCTGGTTTAAAAGTAGATGTTTTGCTAGCATCAAGAATTCCCTGAACATCCGTAGCTGAAACTGACGTAGGACTTCCTGCTATATCAAGTGGTTTACCTATATCTCCAAGTTCTCCTAAATTAAACCCATCGGCTGTTTCTGTTATTACATCACCAGCAGCTTCAAGTTCGTTGGATGCATCTTCTAATGCATTAGCCACATCATCTAATTCAGACATATATATATACACATATATTTTTCATATGTATATACATATGATTGTTACTAAATCATTTTATATAAACAATGATAGATATTATATAGATTTGGATAATGAAAAGATTAAAGTACCATATAGATATAATAGAGTTATGTGTAAAGTAAATGGATTGACACCTGTACAAGACATGAAGGTTGGAGATGTCGTAAAGTGTACAATTGAGAAGAAGATGTGGCAAGGATATTATTTCAAAGTTTTAAAAGATATTGAAAAGATATAAACATATAGATGTATATTAATATATATGTTGACAAGAAAAGGTTTGTTGATAGAATCTACACCTGAGATAAAAAAAAACCTTACTGTAAAGTCAAATGATAATGTTTATGGTGTTAAATCACCTTCGTTCAAAATATTCAGAGATGCACCAGGAAAAAGATTGTACGCACCAAGACATTATGGAGAAGGGATTGAAGATGCGAGAATTGAACCAGCCCATTCTTCAATCAAGTTTGGAGGAACCCTTCGTCCATATCAAGAAGAAGCCTTGGTACGCTTTCTGGGTACCAAATCAGGAGGTGTACTATCCATGCCATGTGGATACGGAAAAACCTGTACCAGTCTCGCAATTGCTGCTAGAGTTGGTCTTCGAGTAATGATTATAGTTCACAAAGAGTTTCTTGCAAATCAGTGGAGAGAAAACATAGCAAGATTTTGTCCAGGGTCTTCTATAGGATTGATTCAAGGTGAAAAAGAAGATTTAGAACACGACTTTGTTATATGTATGATTCAAACTCTGTGTTCAAGAGAACACAAAGAAGACTTGTTTGATTCTATTGGATTGTTGATTGTCGACGAGTGTCATCACATTGGTGCAGCAGCCTTTTCACAGACAATGTTTAAACTATGTCCAAAGTATACATTGGGTCTCAGTGCAACTCCAGACAGAAAGGATGGTTTGAGCAATGTTCTATACTTGTTTTTGGGACCTCAATTTTTTCTGATTGAAAACAAAGATATGAAAAATGTACATGTTGTAAAGATTGTATATAATCCAAAAGATAGATCATTACCATTAAACAGAATTGGTAAATTATCAATGGTTGATATAATTACTCGATTAATAGAATTAGATGATAGAAATGATATTATATACAATATAGTCAAGGAAAATAAAGATAGATCTATATTGATTCTTACAGATAGAAGAGATCATGCGAAAGAAATTCATTCTTCAATATCTGATTCTTCTCTGTATATAGGTGGAATGAAAGAAGATGAATTAAAAAAGTCTTCACAAAAAAATGTAATTATAGCCACATATTCTTTGGCACATGAAGGTCTTGATATTCCGCATCTTGACACTATAATTCTTGCAACACCACATTCTGATGTCAAGCAAGCTGTTGGAAGAATTATGCGTGGTGCTAGTGATCCAATTATTTATGATATTGTTGATACTTTGGGTCCATTATTTGGTATGTGGAAAAAACGCGTTAAAATGTACACCGACTCTGGATTCAAAGGCCCTTGGAATGAGTCTTGTATGATTACTGTCTGAGCAGCATGAGAAAAATTGCTGCAATGAAAATAATTAATATATTGATACATTCATCATATTCAAAATAGTCATATGGTGTAACAACATCATAATTATAAAATTCTACTACTGGTTCTGGTTCTGGTTCGGGTTCTGGTTCTGGAGGTTTTCTGATTGAATAGTAACCTACCTTCATACATTATTCACATATTTTTATAATACAAGCACCTTTTTATCCTTTGACCCCTTTCTCTTTCTAGTCTTTAGTGTAATATCCTTTGTGTCAGAGTTTATTGAAATAATGTCAGACAACTCATCCTCTGAAACAACCTTTTCATCTATGGTTTCTTCTCTTACTACTGGACGTGTATTCTCTGGCATTGGTGGTGGCATAAATCCACCCATGAGAGAACCAAGATCAAATCCAGGTCCCTTCATCTCTCTTCTTCCGTTTTGATCAAATGTTGGTGGAGTCTGTTCCTGTGACTTTTTAACTGCATCCATCATATTCTTCATGAGATCTGGATTCTCCTTTAGAATTTTAGTTGGATTTACTGCATCAAACCCAGCAAACATCTTTTTGCTCAGGTGAAACATCATTGCTGAGCCTCCAACCATGAGTATGAGTTTAATCTCTGGTGCAACCTTCACCTTCTCCTTGTACTTGTCATGGAGCTCTTCAAACACCTGATCATAGTCATCAACATTCTCCATCATATTCTCAGACCAGCCATCGAGTTTCAGATCAAACGGATCGAAACGTCTGTTGATAAACTCTATACCAGTCGTGCATGCAATCAGGATTCTTCGAGCCAGCTTTATAGCCTGTTCAGACTCTACATGGTACATCATACGTTTGTACTCTGTCCTGATGAGTTCGATGTCAGAGTATGCATTTAGTTTCTCAGAAGATTTCAAACCCTTCTTTATCAGGCGTTCAATCTTGTTCAATAGATCCGCCTTTTCATCCTCGATAGTCTTGTACCCAGCAGAGGGCTGAGGGCCCCTTGGCATGTCATCTGGACCTTCAGAAAAAGACCCATCTTCAGTAAAAGATCCCTCTTGATCATCCACTTCATCACGTTTCGCTTCATTTATAAAGTCGTCTACATCAGCAGGGGGTCTTGGAATCTGAGGAACGTGTCTCGGTACTTCTCTTCTTGGAACTCTCGTGGGTGCAGGACGGTGCTTTAGCTCAATCTCATCCATCAGTGCTTTTTCAGTTGGGTCAAGGTCCAGAGTGACATTCTTTTCACGTGTAAGTACTATATCATCAGCCATACAATTCTTAAAGAAATGAAGTTTAAACCTTTAACGCAAAAAAAATGTATATGTATATTAAATGGCTTCTGACAATGATATGATGATGTATGTTTTGATTGCTATACTGGCATATTTCCTACTCTTTAAGGATAAAGACGAGAAGGATAAAAAGAAAAAGCATCACGAGAAATATAGACCAATGAGACATTCTCGGTACGATCTAAATGCAGGTGAAAAATCATATTCCAAGACTGCAGCAGGATCCTCAACTGATGCAATGGCTGCAGCAGCTGAATCACCTTATGCAGCACGACGAAGACCACATATGCCTCCTAGAAAGTCAATGTACAACCTGAGTGTAGGTGAAAATGAATATTCTAATACTCAAGCAGGATCCTCAACTGATGCAATGGCTGCAGCAGCTGGATCACCATACAAGGTTGGAATGTCTGATATTTCAGGGTAC
>Ga0114963_10000634_pt1 | contig 23732 bp, 21 predicted proteins | sample C_131016_EF_Meta_FD_87019 | JGI IMG/M metagenome (GOLD analysis project Ga0114963, IMG submission 87019) | Freshwater microbial communities from Lake Croche, Canada to study carbon cycling - C_131016_EF_MetaG | ecosystem: Environmental > Aquatic > Freshwater > Lake | place: Lake Croche, Canada...
GTAAATTTTTATATTTTTATGAACTAACTTTTATTTACATTTTATTAAAGCTTAATAAATAAAAAATTTTAATATTTCTTAATTAAATCCATTTATTAATTTTTTTATACAAAGAATTATATTTTTTTTTATTGTTTAATATAAAATAAGTAAAAAAAATCAATTCATTAATAAATAAGAATATTTTTTTTATTTTATTATAATAATGAAAAAATAATTTTTTCACTCTTTCTTCTTTTACTGTATCTATATTAATATATAATTTCTTAATAGTTTTAATTGTTAAAGAATCTTTCAAGAAAATTTGACGTTTTTTTATTAAAAAATTGACAAAAACATCATATCTATTCTTATCAGTTTTAATAAAAGGTACTACCTGCCCTTCGCTAAAATAAGTATTTTGTTGTCTTAATAGGCTTATCATATTTAAAAATTTTTTTTTTCCCTTTATTAACGGTATTAAGAGAAAAAACCATAATTGCTCTGTAAAGTTATTTGCTTTAAATTGATATGCAAGCTTCCAAATATTTAATAAAGTTTCTTTTCTAATTAAACACTCAAGTGTAGTTGCTGATCTATAAGACTCAACTCTCTCATGAATCTTGCTTGAAGAAATGTCTTTATAAAAACCTCTGTACTGAAGACGAGATTTTAAAAAATATCCAAAATCATTTACTCTTTTAAAAATTTGGATAATTCTATAATTATATACCAAACCTCCTACTAAAAAATAATCATTATTATTATCTAAAAAAAACTCGGCTTTTTTTATAAAATTTAAATTAACAAAATCATCGTTGGTTAGCACATATACATATTTATGTTTTATTTTTTTAAGCGTTTCATAAACTTTCTTGGAATATGCAATATAATTTTTATCGTAAGGAAATCTCAAATAAATTATTTTTAAAAATTTATAGGTCTCATTTAAATAGGACTGGTTAAACTGTTGCTTTGCGGAGCCGTCAGAGAGATAAATTGGATAAATACATTTATTTGCATTGTAATATCCTAATAATCGTTCGGTAAATTCTTTCCTTCCATACAAAGGTACTAATATTGCAGTTTTTTCTTTTAAAAATATATTCATCAATATAAATATTAACAACAAATATATAATAATAATTAAAATGTCATTTAAAGAACTGCCTTTGATGTCTGAAAAAAAAGGTATAAATCTATTTTATCCTTATATACCATCAAGAGCACACGCCGCTTTAAAAAAAACTCTTAATACCCGTTGGATTGGCCAAGGACCAATGGTTGAAAAGTTTGAAAGAAAATTTTCAAAACAATTTTTAAATAAAAATAAATGTTTAACTGTGGGCTCTGGCACAGATGCGTTACATCTCGCTTATTTATTAGCTGGAATAAAGAAAGGTGACGAAGTTATTGCACCAGTGTTTACCTGCACAGCAACAAATATACCGCTTTTATACATAGGCGCAAATATTAAATTTGCAGATATTAATCGAAAAACAATGAATATTGATATTGATGATGTGAAAAAAATCATTACTAAAAAAACTAAAGCAATAATCTGCGTTCATTATGGTGGCATACCCTGTGAAATGAATGAGCTTATAAAAATTTCAAAAAAATATAATATTCCAATTATTGAAGATGCTGCTCAAGCACTTGGTGCGGAGTATAACAATAAAAAAATTGGAGATATTAGCGATTATACGGCTTTTAGCTTCCAAGCAATAAAGCATATAACAACTGGTGATGGGGGGATGCTTTGTTTAAAAAATAAGCAACTTAATGAGGCAAAAAGACTCAGATGGTTTGGAATAGATAGATCTAAAAAACAGCTCGGTGTATGGAAGAACGACATAAAGGAGATTGGATATAAGTATCAGATGACTGACCTTGGGGCTACGGTAGGTTATTGTGGTTTATTAGATTTTAAAAAAATCTTAAATCATAGAAGAAAAATATATTCTATTTATATAGAAAAACTATCACAAAATAAAAAAATACAAATAATCCATGATTTTGATAAAAAAAAAATTTCTGCTGCTTGGATTTTTACGATTGCTCTAAAAGAAAAAGATTATCTACAAAAAAAACTTAGAGAAAAAAATATTGAAACTAATCAAGTTCATTTTCGAAATGACAAATATTCAATATTTAAAAAATTTGCCAAAAATAATAATTATCCTAATATGGATTTTTTAGAAAATAGATATCTAGTTTTGCCAATACACACAGAAATGAGTTTTTCAGACGCCGAATATATTGCGGATCAAATTAATAAATACATCAAGTAATTACCAAAAAAAATGCCAGTTTTATTAAAGAATAAAACAAAGAATTCTCCAGGGATTATTTGTTTTAATCACAATGAGGCATTATTTGGTGTTCCGTCAAAATTCAATAAAGTAAAAAAATTTTTGACCACATTATCATTAAACAAAGAGTGGATTTTCGGAATTCATATTCAAATGGACCTTTCTTGGTATGGCAAATGGAAAAAGGAGAATTGGCAAAATTTTTTTATGTGGTCCAATAAAGATGATTTTATTTTAAAAGATATTAAAGAGGAGGAAAAGACTGAATTAACATGTATAAATTTTTACGGCAGTGAAATTTTTAAAAAAAAAAATAAAACAAAGATCTACGATATTTGTAATGTATCTAGGTTTTCCTCATTAAAAAAAATAGATTTAACATTGCAAATATTTAAAAAAATTCTTGAACATGATATAAATAAAAAACTATTATTGATCGCACCTTATCCTGCTTCTAATTTTATTTTTGATAATTTCTCTAAAGAAGGAAGATATGTAAAAAATAATCTCAAAAAAATGAACACCATATTTAGTGCTAAACAATTAAAGCAGATAGATTTTATATGTTCGAATGCGGATATTTTTGGAAATTTTCCAGTAAAAGAAAATACCTTATATAATCTAATAAACTCCAGCGAAAACTTATTATTAAATTCACACCAAGAAGGCGTACCAAGAGTCATAATTGAAGCGTTATGTTTGAATACAAACGTTATAGTCTCAAATAAACTTAAATCAGGAATTGGTAAATATTTAAATAACCGAAACTCTTTTATTTTTAAAGAAGAAGATAATAATTTAGATCAAAAAGCAACCTCAATCACTAGTCAGATTATTGATTATATGAATAAAAAAAAATTAGAAATAACTGCAGATAATCAAAATGATTTTTTTAATGAAAATATAAATATACCAAAATTAAAAAATTTTTTTTCCAATCTATTTGCTTCAAAAGGAATTAATTTTGATAATAAAGAAGAAGACTGGCACTTATATGATTTAAACAAAAGACTTGCATGCCATGGTCAAGCTTATGATTATTTTTTTCTAAACAACGACGAAGCATTTTTTAATTGGTTTAGAAAGATAAGCGATCATAAATTAAATAGAGTAGAAGATTTTTTATACAAAGAATCTTGGTTCTTAGATAAAAAGATTAATCACATAAAAAAAATTATTTTTTATTTTAATTATTATATAAGTAGAATTAAATATAAGTTAACAAAAATTTATTATTAAATTTTAAAATAATCACTTTCTACTTTAGGGTGAAAATGTTCTTTCATTGAATCAATCTTAAGCTCTGGATAATAATAATTTGTGAGAGCGTAGCGACTTCTTTCTTTTAATGGACTGCCTCTATGTATTAATGAAGTATCAACTATAATAAGAGTGCCCGCTTCCCCTGCTATATTTATTAATCTATCTTTATCCGATTTTACAATTTCTTCAACTGCAGTTTCTGAAATTCTCGTATCAAAAATCTTAATTTTATATTTTATAGTATCTTTAACAATATGTACGAATTTATTGGAATTTTTAATTAGTTGAAAAGAACCATTATTTTCATTTGTATCAACAAGATATAAAATTGTCTTATATTGAAACTTAATATCATCTCTATGCCAACCACCACCAGAACCTAAATTTTTTGGTTTATAAACTATTCTATTGGCCATAGTCATTAAATTTTCAATTTTTGAATTTCCCCAAACAGAACCGGCCACTAGTAAATCTTGATTAGAAAAAAAACTGTATATTTTTTTTGAAATTTTTTCAGATCCAAAAATTCTATATTCTGCCTGGATAGGATCTTGCCACGTTTTATCCGGATAACTTTCAAAAAAATTATCCATTTCTTTAATAATAGAATCACAATCTTTTTTACTTAAAAAATTATTTATAGTTACAAAGCCATATTTTTTTAATTGATAAGCGTATTTATTAAAAATAATAGAATTATTTTTTTTAAAAATTTTCTGAGTTAATAATGATTTTAAGAAAATATATATTCTAAATAAAAAAAATTTTGATAAATCAAAAAAAATCATATTCAAAAAAAGTATATTAACACAAAAATTCTTTAAATAATTACTATTAATTTGCAGTGAACAAGTTCTAAAGCTTATATAAAAAAATTCAACTTAATACTAAATAATACAAATAATGTACATTAATTATTTGAAAAACTTACTTTGAATTGAAGTCTTATTTTCTTTTGATAATATTTTTTTAATTTTTTTTATAGATGAAACTCCATTAAAATATATATAATTTTTGAATTTTTTTCTTAATTTAGTATTAATAAATTTATAATAAGATTAGTTTGATAAAAGTCTTTCTAAAGATTTTTTTAGAATTTCAATATCTGAAGAAATTAGATTATAATTACTCTTTTCTAAACAACTAATATTTTTGTCAAAAATTATATTTTTATTATAAACAATAGGAATAACACCTATTGATATCGCTTCAATAATTACTGAAGAGTTATTTGCAATTAAGAATGAACATTTACTTAAAGTTTCACCAACGGTTACATTATTGGGATTTTCAATAATTATTTCGTTCTTGTATCTTAGAATATTAAAATCATCATTTTTATCAGATGGATGAGGTCTAATTAATATTTTATTTTTAAAATTTATAATTAACCAATTAATAAATTTTTCAAATCCTATTATTTCTTCCTTATTAAGAAAATCGTTTTTTTGTTTCAGAAAAATTCCAATCTTATCAGTGTTTAGGTGCTTCTGTTTAGAGTTTATTAGATAATTTCCAGAAACTATTGGATTTGATAATGGTGAAATTTTTCTGAAAATTTTCTTATAATGCGGTCCCCATACTAAATATTTATTCTGATGAATATTATGAAACCCAGCTTTAGGAAAAATATTTAAATCAGTAGCGTTCTGAATGCAAACAGATTTTATCTTAAAAACTTTTGTTAATGTGTAAATAATTTCATGATCATAATGATCCCCTTCAAAAGAAACTATAACTTTTTTTTTTTTTAAAAAAATTTCTTGCTGGATTAAAAAAAAGGAAATTAATACTTTATAAACAATATGATATTTACTTTTGGTAAAGTAATACCCATTTAAAAAAAAAAATTTTTTATCAAAATTAAAATAGTTTAAAAAAAATTTAATATAACTATTTTTTTTTAAATAAAAAATTTCTTTTATATTAATTTTACTAGCTCTTAATAATTCAGAATTTTTATTAATATAAAAACCTACATTTTTAAAATTTAAATTATTTTTTTTATTTTTAGTAAAAAATTTTAAGAAATTTATTAAAATAATAATAAATTTGTAAAAAAAAATAACTACTAAATATCTTATTCTTAATTTTAAAAAAAAATTAACTTTTTTTTCAACTGACTCAACAAAAAGTCGCGCAACATCTATCTCCTCTTTCGAATAAAAAAAATATCTTTTTTTTAAATTATTAAAATAAAAATCTTTAATAAAATATAAAAAATTTTCAGAACTACCTAAATGTCCTATACACGCTTTTATAAAAGCTTCTCTAAAATCATAAGAATTAATTTTTAAATCATGTATTAGTAAAGAGGAGTTTGCATAAATTCTTAAAAAATTTAAAATATCTTTTTCATATTTCCCTCTTAAATCGAATTTTTCTAGCATTATCTAATAACTGTTAATATAAATATATTATATTTAATTCATAATAAATAACTGAATTTGTTCGCAGTAAACAATTGTGATTTAAAATATTTCTAATAAATAATCTTTATAGAAATATTCTAAAAATTTTAAAAAACTTTATTTATACTTTTATAACTTAATCTACTATAAATATAATCTAATTATATTAATGATTAAAAATATTCTTATTACTGGCGGGACAGGCTATGTTGGGTGTCATCTCGCTGTAAAACTGTTGGAATTGGGTTATAAAATAACTTTAGTAGATAACTTTTCAAATAGTAGTAAATTATCCATTGATAAAATAAAAAAAATCACAAATAAAAAATTTTTTTTTTATAACCTAAATATTCTAGAATCGAGAAAATTACTTAAAATTCTTAAAAAGAAAAAGATTCAGGTAGTCTTTCACTTGGCTGCTTTTAAATCGGTAAATGAGTCTGTTCTTTTTCCTGAAAAATATTTTAATAATAATATTTTTGGAATTACCAGTTTAATTGGAGCGATGGAAAAAGCTAGTATTTATAATTTAATATTCAGCTCTAGCGCAGTAGTTTATGGTAATTCTAGATATTTACCAATTGATGAAGATCATCCAGTTAATCCATTAAGTCCATATGGTTTATCTAAATTATTTTGCGAGCAATATCTTAGTTATATTCAATCAAAAAATGAAAGATGGAAAATAGTATCATTAAGATATTTTAATCCAGTTGGATCCCATATTTCAGGAAAAATTGGGGACAATCCAGTAAACCCAAATAACATTATGCCTCGAATTAACAAAGTGGCTTTGAATAAGAAAGCTATATTTAAAATTTTCGGATATAATTACAAAACTAAAGACGGAACGGCAATAAGAGATTACATCCATATTTCTGATGTGGTAGACGCTCATATACTTTCACTAAAAAAATTAAAAAAAATTTCTGGACACTCTATATTTAATATTGGAACTGGAAAAGGTGTGTCTGTAAATGAGTTATTAAAAGTTTATCAAAAAGTTAATAAATTAAAATTAAAAATTAAAAAAACAGCAAAAAGAAAAGGAGATATTTCAGTAAGTTATTCATGTGTAAGAAAAATAAAAAAATTAGGATGGGAATCTAACTATTCTCTAGAAGATATGTGTTCGTCAAGTTATAAATTTGCAAAAGCTAATAACAAAAAGTAATCTAGGTTAATAAATAAAAAATCTTAATTTAATAAATTTAAATACTTATAACCTTTTCAAGATCCTTAAACCTTCTTCTTAAATCAATTATTAATTTAGAGTTCTTATAAATTTTATCATAATCTAAAATATCATGATCTGTAGCTATTATAACGTGACTATACTTTTTTAGACTTGAATAATTCAGATCAATAGAAAATATTTTTTTTTTATTTTTATTCAACACAATGCATTCACTTTGAACATAAGGATCATAAAATTCTACTCTAATTTTATTATTATACAAAAATTTAAATATCTTTAATGACGCCGACTCTCTAGTGTCTTCGATATTTTTTTTATAACTAACTCCCAAGATCAAAATCTTGTTTTTTTTATTACTTTTTTTTTTAATTATCTTTAAAATCTTCTTAGAAATTCTGTTGGTAACATTAATATTTATCTTAGATGCTAACTCTATAAATTTAGGATTATAACCAAATTGCTTTGACTTCCAGCTAAAATATAAAGGATCTATTGGAATACAGTGACCACCAACTCCTGGCCCAGGATAAAAGGGCATAAATCCAAAAGGTTTAGTTTTTGCAATATTGATGACATCATAAATATTTATATTCATTTTTTTTAATGCAAATTTCATTTCATTAATCATACTTATATTTACAGATCTAAAGATATTCTCTAATAATTTTGCTGACTCCGCGACTTCTATTGAAGGAGAAATGACTATTTTTTTTACAATTATAGAATATAATTTTTTTACGAGTAATAAAGATTTTTTTTCAAAACCCGATACAACTTTTGGTGTGTTAAAAAAATTAAAAATTTTATTTCCAGGATCCTCTCTTTCAGGAGAAAATCCTAAAAAAACATTACTACCGACATTTAAATATTGACTTTTAATACATGGCAAAAAAATTTCTTTTGTGGTTCCTGGATAACTAGTACTTTCAAGAATTAAAACTTTTCCCATTAAATCAATTTTCGAAAGAAATGAAGAAAATTCTTTAAGATGAGAAAGATCAGGACAATTATTTTTTGTCAAAGGAGTAGGCAAGCATATAATAATAAAATCGCAGAACCTCAAATTATCTGCTGATGAATTATAAGTGGAATTTTTAAGTGTTTGCTTAATTTGATAATTACTTATGTAAGAAATTGTTGAGTAACCATTCTGTAACTTTTTAACTTTATTCTTATCGTTATCAAAACCATAAACTCTAATTTTATTTTTATTTAAATTAATCAATAAATTTAAACCAACATACCCAAGACCCACAACCCCTACTGTGACTTTTTTCTGGTTAAGTTTGATGTAAAGATTTTTATAATATTTAATCATTAATTAAATATTGAAGTATAGTTTGTAATTGCATAATTCAATTTAATTTTTTAGAGAAAATAACTTTTGCAAATTAATAACTTGCCAATAAATATTAGAATTTTGAATATATTTATTATTTCTAAAGTTTGCAAAAGATAATAATAACTTTTTTTGATCAACAAACTCTCCCAGCTTAAAAGATTTACAACTTAAATTGTCATATGCCCAATCATACAATTCATTTTTAATCCATTTAGTTTGGGGATCTGAAACATATATTTTTTTTAAAAAAGATTCTTTTATATTGAATTTTTTTTTACAAAATTCTCTATAAAAATATCTTAAATTGCCATTGCGAATTATATTATCATCCTCTAAGTTAAAAAAAAACTCTACAATATTATGATCTAATAATGGCACTCTTAATTCTTTTGAGTTATACATTGAGGCTCTATCGCAACTTCTTAAAATTCTAGGCAATTTACAAAAGAATAAATCTCTATAAATTATTTTTTTTAAATAAGAAATTTTTTTATTATCTATTTTATTAAGATTATCTAAAAGATCACAATCAACTTTAAGATTATGTGTAAAAATATCTTCAATAGCTATCGATCCATCAGCAGAAATACCTCCTTTAAAAAAAGATTTTTTCAAATTATCTGTAAATTTAAACATATTTAAAAGTGACATTTTTTCTTTAAACATAAAACATAAAAATTCGTTAATATATTTAATATATTTTTTTTCTCTTGATAAACTTAAAAGATAAAAAGGAAAAATATATTTATACCCACCGGCAAAATCATCCCCCCCTTGTGCTTCTAATATTACTTTAGTTTTTTTTTGACTAGATCGTTTAATTAATAAATGTTTTGCTATTGTTGGAACGCCAGGGAAAGGTTCGTCTTGTGATAAAAAAACTTCATCAAAATTTTTTATTATATCTTCAGGAGTTATTTTAAAAAAATTAACCTCTATATCCTCTTTTGTGGCAAACTCCTCTAAATTTTCTTTTTCACTATATTGTTTGGTATCGAAATAGTAACTATTATAAATTACTTTCTTTATATTTATTTTTTTTAGAACTTTTACCATCAATTTAGAATCAATGCCTGAGCTTATATTGACAGCAATATCCGTATCAGAACCCAATTGTAATTTAAAAGAATTTAACAAATCATATTCAAATTGATCATATATGTTTTGATTGCTTACCTTTTTATTAAAATTTAGATCCCAATATTTTTTAATATCAAGTTTATTTTTGTAAATATCGTATTCAAAATAATGACCCTGTGGCAATTGTTTAATATTTTTATAAAAAGTACTTTCGCCATAATCATAAAAAGTAGTTTTTAAATAGGTTGATACTTGGATCATATTTAAGTCTGAAATGTTCGAATTTTGTTTCTGGGTTAAAATACCTTTAATTTCTGAAGAAATAATAAATTCTCTTGAGTTGTGATAATAAAAAAATGGCTTTACTCCCAGTCTGTCTCTAGCTGCGAATAAAGAATTATTTTTCTGATCGTAAATTATAAAAGAAAAAATTCCGTTTAAATAATTCAAACTTTTTTTTCCTAATTTTATAAAAAGCTCTAATAATACTTCTGTGTCAGTTTCCGAAACTGTTGATATATCAAATTGTTTTTTTAATTGTTTAAAATTATAAATCTCACCATTGTAAACAATATAATATCTTCCCGTTTTATCTTTCATTGGCATTTTTCCTTTTTCGGAATGATCAAAAATACTTAATCTACATGATCCAAGAGAAAATCTTTTTTGACTTATAAATTCACTATTGTCTGGTCCTCTGTGATGTAAAGCTGATAAAATTTCACTTATATTAGATGTGTAACTATCTTTATATCCACTAATGAAAGCAAAACCGCACATTTTTATATTTAAATCTTAATGATTTTATTTTGCTTTGAACTTAACAGTAACGCATTAATAATTTTCATGTCTATATAACTGTCATAAGCGCTACACAAAGGTTTTGATTTTGAACTTAAATAACAATCAATGGCATTATTTGCTAATTTTAAAAATTGATTCCTTGGTTTAGATTTGCATAGTTGTCTGCCTTTATTTTCCAACTCAGTAAATCCAGAATGCTCGGGGGATTTTATTACCTTATATCTAAATATAGCTCTTCCAATTTCTGTTATTAAAATTTTACCTTTGGTGCCATATAAATAAAAATCAAATATGTCATAATCTTTAATATCATGAGAATGAATTGATACTTTCAGTCCATTTTTAAAAAAAATAAATCCATCTATATTGACATCAGCAGGAGGTAAAAAGCTTTTAAAAATATTTTTAACTCCGAATACATGAGTGACCTTTCCAGCTACAGGTTCTAATAGCATTCTCAAAGTATCTATTAAATGAGTACCCGTTGTTAATAAACCATAAACATAATTGCTGGAGACCTGTGTAATCTCACCTATTATCCCATCTTTGATTTTTTTTTGTAACTTAATAATCTCTTTATCAAATCTTCTTCTATGATTTATAATTACTTTAGCTTTTTTTTCTTGAATTTTTTTAATAATTTTTTTCGCTTGGTAAATATCATTAGCTAAAGGCTTTTCTAAAACTATATTTTTAATGCCCAAATCTAAACAGTCAGATGTTATTTTATAATGAGAATCTTTCCAAGTCGATATAGAAACGATGTCTGGCCTAAGGTCTCGAATCATTTTTTTATAATCAGTATAAAATAGAATTTTTTTATTCAACTTTCGTGCAATTTTTTCTTTTTTTCTATCAGTATCGCATACAGCTAAAAAATTAGATCTTTTATTTGAATTCCACATCCCAAAATGAGTTGCTGGTTTCTTTCTCAATTTATCCAACTCAAGAGTCATTCCTATTCTTCCAGGACCAATCAAACAAACGTTAGGTGTTTTTATATTGCTCATACATATTTTATAGTGCATATTTTGCCGTTTACAAATGAAAAATAATGTTATTGCATTCATACCTGCTAGAGCAGGGTCAAAAAGAATTAAAAATAAAAACTTAAAAAAGATAAATGGAAATTCTTTAATAAAAATTACTATTAAACAGGCAATTAAATCTCGAATATTTAAAAAAATTTACTTATCAAGTGATAGCAATAAAATTTTAAATGAGGGTAAAAAATCTAAAATAAATTATATAAAAAGAGAAAAAAAATTTGCAAATGATAAGACGAAAATGGAAAGCACTCTCTATAATTTTTTAATAAAAAAAAAAATTAAAAAAAACTATATTGTTATATTGCAACCGACCTCACCTTTGAGAACACCAGAAACAATTAAAAAATTTGTAAATTATTGTATAAAAAAAAAATTAAAAAAATGTTTAACGGTCTCCATTATGCAAGATCAAATCAGTTTATATAAAAAATATTTTATTCCATTACATAATTACGGAATAAGAAGATCGCAAAATAGAAGAAAGTATATTTACGAAAATAGTCTACTTTATTTTTTAGATGTAAAAAATTTTCTAAAGACAAAAACTATATATACTAAAAAATGGCCGTATTTTGTTACCAACCGTTATGAATCATTGGATATTAATGATATAGATGATTATAATTTTTTAAAAAAATTAAAAAATGAAAATATATAAATCAATAATTGGTGAGAATTTTAAACCTTATATAATTGCTGAAGCTTGCATTAATCACCAAGGTAACATGAAAATAGCAAAAAAAATGATAGAAATTGCTGCTAATTGTGGTGTATCAGCAGTTAAATTTCAGTTTCACGTTTTAGAAGATGAAATGCTTAAAAAAACCCCAAAATCAAAAAACTTTAAAAAAACTTTATACCAAACGTTAGATAATACAAATTTTAATATCAAAGAACATATGGAACTTAAAAATTTATGTGAAAAGAATAAAGTTGATTACCTATGCACTCCATTCTCAATAAAATCTGTCGATATACTTGCGAATGATATAAAAGTTAAAGTATTTAAAACAGGATCAGGCGAACTTACTAATATACCCTTTCAAATACATATTGCCAAAAAGAAAAAACCAACAATCATATCGACTGGTATGTCGGAAATGAATGAAATTGAATATACAATTGAAAAAGTTAAAAAATATAATAATAACATATGTATAACCCAATGCACTTCAGCATATCCCTGCCCCCCTAATATTTCTGACATTGGCGTAATTAAAACATTTAAAAAAAAATTCAAACTACCCATCGGACTTTCTGATCATACTAACAATAATTATACCTCGTTTGGTGCCATAGCATTAGGAGCTGTTTTAATTGAAAAGCATTTTACACTCGATAAAAATATGAATGGACCAGATCACGCGTCTAGCATCAACCCGGAAGAACTAAAAGAATTAGTGGAAGGATGCAATGCTATATATTCAGCTAAAAGTGAAAAAAAAATAATACATGAAGAAGAAAGAAAAATTATAAGCTGGGCAAGAGAAAGTATTGTTTCTATAAAAAATATTAAAAAAGGAGAAAATCTAAATAAATATAATATTTCTGTAAAAAGGCCAGCTCCAAATAATAAAGAGATCAAACCGAAATATTTTAATGAAGTTCTTGGAAGAAAAGCTAAAAAAAATATAAGAATTAATAAAAAAATTAAATGGTCAGAAATAGAATAAAAAAAAAGGTTTTATTTTTATTTGACTCTAGAGCAACTTTTGCTTACAGCGCAAATGTAATAAAACATATCGATAAAAAAATAAAGATCCAAAATATTTTAACTGGAAGTTATTTAGATAGTAAATTTAACATTAATCTTAATTTTTTTAAAAAAAATAAAATAAAAATAACAAGAAAAATTGAATTTCAATCACCAAACGAAAAAAAAAAGAATTGGTCCATAAATTTAGGTGAGGCAATTAAAAAATACTCACTGGCATTAAGAAAACTTAATCCAAATCTAGTCGTGCTAACTGGCGATAGGGTTGAAACTCTTGGTTTTTGTATAGCATGTTCTTATATGAAAATTCCAATTGCACATATTCAGGCCGGTGACAAATCTGGGCATATCGATGATTTAGCTAGAGGGGCAATAGCTAAATTTGCTAATATTCATTTCGCAAGTTGTGAGGACTCTAAAAAAAGATTAATTAATTGGGGCGAAGAGCGTAAAAGAATCTTTAATGTTGGAGCACCTCAATTAGATGATATTGATGAAATTCTAAAAAAAAATTCTACAATAAAAAATAAAGATAAAATATTAATTATTTTTCATCCAGTATTAAACGAAGTAAAAGAATTAAATACTCAAGTTAGAAATTTATATCTAGCAGTTACAAGTATATTTAAAAAGAATATTATTTGGATTTATCCGAATAGCGATTTAGGTTTTGAAAAAATAACAAAACAAATAAAAAGGAGCAAATTTATAAAAGTGATAAAAAATTTAAATAGAGATGACTTTTTAAATCTACTATTAGAAACCAAAATTATTATTGGAAATTCTTCATGTGGGATTATTGAAGCTCCTTCATTTAAAATTCCAGTTATAAACATTGGTACAAGACAAAATGGAAGACCAAAAGCAATCAATATAATTAATTCGAGTTATTCATTAAAAGATATTAAAAAAAAGATCAGATACTCTCAAAAAAATTATTCTTTTAATAAAAAAATTAAAAATACAAAAAATATCTTTTATAAAAAAGAATCTGGCAAGATTACTGCAACACTAATTTATAAATTTATAAATCATACTAATAACTTTAAAAAATTCTAAACTTACCAAAAGTTATAAATTTTATTTTTTGGACAAATTGTCATTTTTAATCCATCTTTCAATTTTATTTTTTTAACAAAGCCCAATTCTTTCCTTATTTTATTAGTATTACATATTCTTTTAAAAATTTCTCTAGCTTCATTTCTATCGGCTCTTTTAAAATCTCTCCGATATGTAATATTTGCTCTGTTAAAATTTTTAATTTCACTTAATTTTTTTAATACACCTAACAGACTATAAACTTCGGAAGAGTTACCAATATTATAAATCTTGTTTCTACTAATAGGTTTTGAAATTGATAGCTTTATTCCATTTGCAATATCTGATGCGTACGAATAGCCGCGTATTTGATTACCTTTCCCATTAATTATTATTTTTTTACCTTCTCTGAGAAGTTTACAAATTTTTGGAATGAAAAATTGAGCCACTTGTCCTTGTCCATAAGTGTTGAAAAGTCTAAATATAGTATAATCTGTTTTTTTATTCTTAATTTGATTATTTAAAATTATATTTTCCCCTGCAATTTTTGAACATGCATAAATATTCCTACCCAGCAATGGCTGCTGTTCATCAATATAAATTTTTTTAGCTTCTCCATACACCTCTGAGGAGGAAGAAAAAATAATTTTTTTAATTTTATTTTTATTGTAAGCGTCAATTATATTTTGTACTCCATGAACATTTATATCCCAGCATTTTTTAATTTTTTTTTCTGTATTTTCTACTCCAAGCATCGCTGCTAGATGAATTATGCAATCCTGACTTTTGGTAATTTTATGAATTTTATTTTTATCTAAAATATCGCATTCGATAAATCTCAGATTCTTATTTTTATTTTCTTTTATAAATTCTTTATTTCTGTTGATTTGTTTTTTAAGATCTATGCACGTTAATTTATATTCTTCTTTTAATAAAGATTTGACCAATTCTCTACCCACCAAACCTAAAGCACCTGTAATAAAAATATTTTTAATCGTCTGTGCCATCTTTATTAACGGTGTGTCTTAAAAAATAATCATTTGAATTTTTTTTCCAAATATGAGGAGATCTAAATTCATCACATAATTGATTAAATTTTTCTTCAGTCATTCCTATATAATCCAAAACTTCTTTTAAATATTTGTCCGGATACTCTCCATCAAATTTTTTTACTAAGGTCATTCCTTCCTCTCGATTAATATGATTATTTCTTATCTCTTGTGATGCATCATGACTTGCGCGTCCATATCCATATTTGATAAAAGTTGTATAGTAGTGCAAATCATCAATTTTATCGTCTATACTATTATATTTACTATAAGTTCCTTGGGTTCTAAAAGGTCTAGCTTTTAGACCAACCTTTTCTGAAGCAAAGTAATATGCTTCTTGAGGAATCCAATTCAAATAATAACCTAGATAGTGAATTTCAATTTTTAAATCTTGAACTTTGTTTTTTTCTATTGGTAAAAAAATAGAAAGATCATTAACTCTTAGACCGTGCTTTTCTTTTAACTCTTTAATTGAAACTCCAGCTAGATAAGCCTTATTAATATCTTTAATACTATAATATTCATCTTTTCTAAGCGATTGATTATGTTCAGCAATTGGGTTGCCATATTCTGCTTCGCTTTCCCCATAAAAAACTAATGGAATTTTGAATTTTTCAGCAATTTTAGGAGCAAGATTTTTTTGACCAAGAACAAAAGTTTGGAATGGATGAAGTAAATTTTCGATACTTAGCTTTGTTAATAATTTCATAACTTTTCCGCTAGGTTTAAAAGTTATATTATCAAATCCTCCTATCTCTATCCATTTTTTAAAATTTTCATAACCATAATCAGTATATAAAATAGGTGGCCAAGTTACCGTCAATGGACTCATTCCATATTTATATTTTAAAATATAAGACGCATAGACACTATCCTTTCCACCGCTTCCGGGGACGATACAATCGTAATCTCCATATTTGCCTCGATGCTTATCCAATAATAACAAAAGTTCCTTTTCTCTACTGTTCCAATTAATTCCCTTTTTTTTTATTGCAACTTTGCAGGCGTCACAAATTCCATGGTCATCAATATTTAAATATTTGGCTCCATCTCTTTCTCTATTGTGGGAAAATTCTGGATAAGATGATGGTCTTTGATTACTCATAACGCAACTCTTACAAAAGATTATTTTTTTTGGTAAATTGTAAAATACCTTCATATTATTTTTTTCTTTCTAAAAAATTTTTTAATATTTTAAGCCCAAATTTTCCGCTTTTTTCTGGATGAAATTGAAATCCCACAATATTTTTTTGCACAACAGCGCTACAAAAATAAAATCCTTCAAATGATGAGATTGATAATACTGATTCTTGATTTTGAGGTTCTGCTTTGTAAGAGTGAATAAAATAAGTCTCACCACTATCTGGTAATTTTTGTAAATAATCATCTTTTTTTAAAATATTTTTAGACCATCCTACATTAAGTTTTTTATTACTTTTCAACTTCAATACATTCCCTTTAATTAAAGCTAAACCATTTATCCCAGGGGATTCTTCACTTTTTTCAAAAAAAAGCTGCATACCTAAACAAATTCCAATTATATTTCCATTAATTTTATTAACATGAAAAATCGCTTCTTCAATTTTTTTAGATCTAATAATTTTCATTGCAGCCCCAAATGAGCCCACGCCTGGTAATATGATAGTATGAGAATTTTTAATCTGATCGCTATCTGAACTAACAATAGCCTTAAAGCCTATTTTTTCAATTGCACACAATAATCCGTAAATATTACCCATTCCATAATCAATAACAGTAATTTTTTTCATCTCAATTTTTTTCTTAAAAAATTTTTTACCTGCGAAATGTCAAAATCTAAAAAATTCTTATATTTTTCATTTTTTTTTAGAAATTCAAAATTTCCATCTGTGTTAATTTTTTTATTAATATTAAAAATATTTCTTTTAATCGCATCATAGTGCAGGCATGAACTCAAGCAAATTCCTGAGGGGTTAGATACATCTAATAACTCCATTATATGTTCAATTTTTCCACATCCCCCACCAAAAATAAAAGGAAGGTCCGTCTCTTGATTTATAATTTTTGCTAATTCAAGATCAAACCCCTGACCAGTCCCATCTTTATCAATTGATATGATCATAATTTCACCAACGCCTCTTAATCTAATATTTTTCAGCCAACTTATTAAATCTATATCGCTGTCTTCTCTTCCATAATCGTAAAAACATTTATATTTATTAGATACTTTATTTACTTCAATTGAAACTATTATAGTTGAGCTTCCATATATTTCGGATAATTCATTTATAATTTCTGGTTTTTTAAGTGCAGCAGTGTTTAAAAATATTCTGTCGGCTCCTGACATTAGTGCTTTTCTGACATTGTCTTTACTTCTAATTCCACCACCAACAACGAATGGTATAAAAATATTTTTTGAAACTTTTTCTATCAAATCATTTAAGGCACTTCTTTCATATAAACTTGCTACAACATCATGATAAATAATCTCATCGATTGAATTTTCAAAATAAAATTTTGAAAAAACTGCAGGGTCACCCAAGACACGAAGGCCTTCAAAATGAAGTCCTTTAACTAGGTTTTTTCCCTTAACATCAAGTTTTGAAATTAGTCTTATAGACATTTTTTGTAATATTAAGAATTATTAAGCATAATATTAAACAATATAAAATAAACTAATTATATAATTTGTAATAACAGCTACTATAAGGGTGCTGAGCGTTTTCAAATTCAATATCTAAACAGTTAGTACGATCGAGAAACCACGAGCCAATTATCTTAATTTTGCTATTTGTAAATTTTGATCTTATCAAATCTTCTAAAGCATCATACCTTTTTTTTCTGACCTCATTGATTGAAAAAAAAAAAGAATGGTAGGGAACCAACAAAATTTCAATTTCTGAATATCTACTTTGTTCTAGTAAAATTTGATGAAATCTATTAAAAGCGTTATTGTCAAAAGACCAAGCATCAATTCTTGGATCAAGTGTTTCAATATAAATATTTATTTTCTTCTTTTCGTAATCCTCATCAGGGTCTTCAATAGAAAACATTGACCCATCAATTTTTATATATGCTCTTTGATCATTACTCTTGTTTATACTTTTAATATTTTGATAAAAATAACGCAAGCTTAATAAAGAAGAAATATCATCAAATTTTTTAAAATATCTATTTATAAAGTTTTCATTTCTATCTAAAAATCTAAAAGCAGCTGGTTCAAAAACATAAACTATTTTTGATATTTTTTTGTAATCAAAATCTTTTTGACAGTAGTTTTCAAAATCTAAATAAGTGGCACTGGAAACCGATAGATTTAATAATTTGTTCTTAAAAATATTACTGGAGATAGGCATCCCCTTGGAGGATCCACATATTAAAATTGTAAAATCCCTATATAAAAAATCTTTCTTAAGAGAATTTTTAAATTTTCTTTCATTGAAATCACTAGATACATAGTAAATCTTATCATTTTTTAATGACTGAATGATTTTATCTGTAACTCGAGAACTGTATAAGTCATACCAATCTATTTTATAGTTTATTATATAAATAATAAAAATTATCAAACTAGTTAATAAAAAATAAGATAAAAAAAATTTTTTCATTAAAAATTAAAATATAAAAATCCTGATTGTTTAGAAATTAACAAAATACTTGAAGCAAATAAAATACAGGAAAAAATTATAACTAAATATAACGAAATTTTATTTTTTAATAATTTTTTTCGAAAAGCAGATGATTCAGAAAACTGATTTATATTAGGAGTAAAAAAAATAACAAATAATGAAATAAATATATATGTTATAAAAATTGCAAAATTAGTATCATATGAATAATTCCAAACTTCTAAATCATTCAAATTAATACAGCATAAATAGTCATAAAATATAGGATGCAATCCATAACCATTAAAACCTAACATTCCTTCTATTATTTTATAAGCATTTGCTACATTAGAAGATCTAAAAAATATAAAAGCAAAGTTCACTATATTAAAAGTTAAAAATACTGAAATACATTTTTTTAAATTAGTAAATTTTTTTAAAATATTAATATCTCTAAAAATATGATTCAAATAAGAAAAAAAACCATGCAAACCTCCAAAAATCAAAAAATTCCAAATACTGGAAATATTTTTGCCACTTCCGTGCCAAAGTCCAACTATTAAAAAAGTCAACATTAAAGAAATAAAAGGTATTATAAAATTATAAGCAAATTTAGAATTAGCAGAAATTTTTTTTTTTAGAAATAATGATAAAGGGATATATATAAATTCAAAAATATATTTTCCAAGAGTAATATGCCATCTTTTCCAGAATTCAACTACACTAGTAGATAAATATGGAGAGTTAAAATTAATAGGAAGTATAATGCCAAAAAACATACCTAAACCAATTGCCATATCTGAATAACCGGAAAAATCAAAATACAATTGCAATGTATATGCCAAGCTTGAAATCCATGAGACAAAAAATCCAATTTTTGGTGAATTTAATTCTAAATTAAAGTGAAAATTATCAACATAAATTCCTAAGGTATCTGCAAAGATAATTTTTTTACATAGTCCAACAGAAAAAATAATTAAACCAAATAAAAATTTTTCAGCACTTGGCTGAAAAAAACTTTTATTTTTAAGCTGTGAAATTATTGGTAAATATCTCAAAAAAGGACCTGCTATCAGATGAGGAAAAAATAAGACTAAAAAAAAAAGTTTTTTAAACTCTGGCTTTTTGACACGTAAATTATAGCAGTCTATTAAAAAAACAATTTGATTAAAAATGTAGAAAGAAATACCCAGTGGTATTTTTGAGTAAGTTGGATCAATGAAAAATTTAAAATATTTATAATAAACTAAAATAAATAAATTAAGAAATATTAGTAATACTAAAAAAGAAATTTTTTTTACTATTTTTATACTGTAAAAATTCAAAAGCAAAGTTCCTAGTAATAAAAAAAAATTTTCATAAGAGGTTTCTATGTAAAATATGACAGATATTATTATTATAAAATAAATTGAAAATTCTTTTTTAAAATGCTGTAAAATAAAAAAAATAACTAATGATATGGGCAAAAATAAGAATAAAAATTGATAAGAATTAAAAATCATTTTTCAATTAAAGAAAATCGTTAATAATTTTGTTCTTTTATTTAGATATTGTTGAAAGTTTTCAATGTTATTATCGTAAATTGATACTGTGTTTCTAGAATAAATTTTTTCAAACCTATAAATAAAACATTTTTTAAATTTTCTTAGCAATTTTTCAGATTTCAATTTTATTTTAGAATAATAAGCTTCTGGATCTCGAAATATATTTGAGGTAGACGGATAAATAAACCGACTTATAAAATCTTCGCAAGAACTTAAGATTTCTTGAGGTAATTTTATATAAATTGTATTATAAGAATTTTTTAGTTCTTGTGAAAATTTATTATTAAAAAATATTTTGGGACTCAAAAAGTAGAAAATAAAAGGTTTGTTTAATTGTTTTATTAAAAGTTGTAATTTAATTAAATCTTTAGGAAAACTAAATTCTTTATGAAATATATTTTTTTGTTTAAATGATTTGTTTATTTTTCTAGATATGCAAATAATTTTGATTTTTTTATTAATTTTTAAAATATTAAGGAAGCTGCATCCTAGACCATAATTACTTCCTATTAAAACGATATCTCTATTAATTGCTTTTATAATTTTAACGACTTTTTTATTATTTTTGAATTTAACAATATTATAATCAGGCCTTACTAAACTTTTAAAATTAATTGAAAAATTTTTATAATTTAACAAATTATAATAAAGATTTAATCTTCGATCTATTTTTTTAAAATATATCGAAATATTTTTCTGTTTTGTATCAATGTTATTTATTGCATAGTTTATTTCAAAAGAATTTAATATACTTTTTGCACCTGGCTTCATCATTCCAACAAAAAAAGAAATCTTGTTCAATAAAGTCTGAAGCGTACTTAGCCTGTTGCTTTTGTATAAAAAGAAATAATTTTTTTTATATTTAAATTCAAATTTTTTTTTTAAATTTTCTACTTTTTTACAATCAATCTTTTTTTTAAAAAATATTTCAGAAACTTTCTGATTATCCTGAAACTCTTCACACAAAAAAAAATTTTTATACTTTTTTAAATATATAGAAATTTTTTTTTTATAAAATATAGGTTTTAGAAAGTTTACGGTAATAGAAAAATTGCTATTATCTATAAATTTTAAAATATTCAGAGATTTTTTATTTTCAATTTTTTTTAAAAATTTCAAAAAAAAAAAAATACCATGAGATATATTATCTCTAAAAATAGATTTTTTTCCGGTATCGTAATCTACATGAATTTTATTAAAATCTTTTGAAATGCGACTAAACTTTAGTCCTTCGCTAAAAGATATTTTAAATGAAAATAGTAACAATTTATTTTTTTTTTAAAATTTTAGATATTTCTTTCTGAATTTTTAAAAATGAATCTAAATCAATTATTTGATTCATTTTAAATTTTATTTTAAATTTTTTTTCTATTGCAAGCATTAAATTTAAATGCCCTACTGAATCCCACTTTTGATGAGTTCCTAGCGCCATTTTTTTTAAATTAAAATTTTTTATTCTAAAAACTTCTTGTACTACTTCCGTTAATTTTTTTTTTATATTCATTTGTATAGATTATTAGAAAAATAATTATTTTTTACGTCTATGCTATAAAAAATAGATTTAGTATTTACTTCGTTAATAAAAATTTTTGACAAATCTTTTGGGGATATTTTTTTAAATTTCATTTTTTCGTAAAAACTATTTACTATTTGATTTTTGTTAGACTTTAAATATTCTCCTACTACTAACTTTTTACCATTTTTTTTAGCGATCACTATAATTTCTTTTATAATCCAATTTTCGAGGCATCTACCAAGAACTCTACAACTCATTGCAATATTCTCTATATGCAGAAATTTTTCATATAATTTGATTATAAAAATAGCAACTAAGCCATGTTTTCCATATTTATCATCAACATCTACCATAAAGATTCTATACGAAGAACTTTTGATAATTTTTTTAATCTCAACCTCTGAAAATCTCTTATTTGTTAAGTTAAACTGGTTAGTTTTTTGAATAATTTGAATGCATCGTTGCATATTACTTTTATTTATCTTTATTAATGATGCTTTTAATTTAAGCATTTTTAAGAAAGATCTTTCGTTAACAATTAATCTCTTATCAGTTAAAAACCGCACTCTCTGTTTATACTGTTTTGTTTTCTCCGAATCCTCCTTCGTTATTTTAAATTTTGTAAATTCAAATATATTTGAGATCTGTTCAGGCCAATTTGCTATTTCATCATCCGGATCAATTACACAGACTTCCGTTAACTTTTTTTTAATAAGGTCACGTTCAAATGGATTATCATCAAAAAATACAAAACTATCCAATCCTAGATTAAGCTCTTCTTTAATTTTTAATATATTTAATGATTTTAAATCCCAATTTGCTTTTATAGAAACAAAGTCTTTTAATCCTAAAAGCATATTTTTGTTTTTATTAAATACTTCTTCTACGTCCTTGTGGTTATTTTTACTTGTTAAACAAAGTAAAATTCCCTCATTTTTTAATCTTTTGATAGATTTTTGAAAGTCATAAAAAATCGCACCTCTTCCGTCGCCACCTATTTCTAAATTATTAACTCCATCCTCACCAACAACTCCTCCCCAAAGAGTATTATCACAGTCTAATATTAAAACTTTTTTTGCAGGAGAATATATTCTATCTAAAATTTCTTTAAATTTAATAGCTATAAAAGAAAGTCCTTTAAAAGAGTATCTGCATTTACTTAAATAATATAATCTATTATCAAAAAAATCTAAATTATTAACCCCAGATCCTATATTAAGACAATAAAAATTTGAGTAAGAGTATAGGCTGTTTATTTGATCTTCTAAAAAACTCTTTATTTTTTCTTCAAAATAAAATCTTTGTGCTGCTCTTACATATGAATACCCATAAAAAAAATCTACTACTAAGATTAATGGGGAATTATCTTTTCTAATTTTTTTTTTAAAAATAGAAAAAATATTATATATTTTTTTTTTAATTGATCTTTCATTATTTGTAGAAAAATCGTCTATAGGAAAATTTAAAATATCCTTAAATGACAAAACAACAAGACTAGGAATTTCATTTTCTTCTAATATTTTTTCATAAAGAGCAAATTCATTAAATATTGTTATAAAATTTTTCTTAAGAGGGCTCCAAATCTGTGAGTTTTCAGGAAATAAATAGCAAGAACCTGTTATTAAAATTTTTTGCATAATTTATTTATAAAATTTTATAAATTTATATTTATGATTTTTTAATTAGTCAAATCTATAGCGTTTTGTATCTATCTATTTTTTTGTATTAATATAAAAATTAAATCTAATTTTATTGTTTAATTTTTTTTTGAAAAATATTCTTAATAAGATAGTTTTTAAAACATATTTTTTAATATTATTCTTTCATTATTTTTAGATGTTCA
>Ga0114963_10000636_pt1 | contig 23703 bp, 24 predicted proteins | sample C_131016_EF_Meta_FD_87019 | JGI IMG/M metagenome (GOLD analysis project Ga0114963, IMG submission 87019) | Freshwater microbial communities from Lake Croche, Canada to study carbon cycling - C_131016_EF_MetaG | ecosystem: Environmental > Aquatic > Freshwater > Lake | place: Lake Croche, Canada...
GCACCACGAATGATCAAACTGATAACATCTATGTTGTTGATTTTGAATTATAAATTTTACCAAAATTGTAAACATATGACAGACTCTCTGAGCACATAAGCGGAAGCTTTCTGCTCTTGCAGGCCCAAAGTTGCGTGGTACCTCAGTCTCAATTGGCTGTAACTGCGGGCCTTGTGTTATGTCTTTATGTCTTTCCAGACAGATAATCGAGAAAACGGCGTGTCGCTTCCATGCCGAGCCGCGCACGCTCCAGATGGCTCAGGGCTTGGTCGCCCTTGTGCGGTGTCTCGACGCTGATCGGCAAATCAGCGGGCAGCACGGCCATCAATTCGCGCAACCATAATGCGCCCTCGCCCGGCATCATCCGCTCGCCGCGCGCCTCTATGATGCAATCGGCATTGGTGGCGGGTTGACGGGCCGGTGCATCGCATAATTGCAGATAACGCACCAAACCCGAAGGCAAGGCCTTCACCGCGTCCGGACTGCCGCCAGAGCGCGACAGATGCAATGCATCAAGCAGAATTCCCACCGACTCCCGTTTTGTCGCAGCAGCAAGGCGTGCGGCGTCTTCTATGGTTGCAGCCGCGCGCCAACGCATGAATTCGATAGCCATATCGATCTTGAAACCGGCAGCGATATCGGCAACGCGACCAAGATTGTCGGCAGCCCGGCTGAAATCGGTATCCTCACACGTGATCTGCATCAACGGCATCGACAATTCGGCCGCTGTTTCCAGCACCGGCTTCCATGTCTCCATATCGGTGTCAGGCAACAAAGTGAACACTTCGCCATCAAGAAAGCGAACACCAAGATCTGTTCCCATTGTCTTGATCTCGCGGATCAGTGGCTTATTGCCAACAATCGGATGGGCCAGGTCAAGCCCGTGCGGGGCAATGATCCGCAGGCCTGCCGCGTCATAGCCAGTTTGGGCGGCAATCCTGACATGCTCGCGCGGCTCGCATCCCTGCACCGTCAAAAAAGCAAGCGACAGCATATGATTGGCATACATGGATCACATCCTCAATATGTTGCGCGGCCGCCCGAAACGTCAAACACGGCTCCGGTTGAAAAGGAGCATTCTTCTGAGGCCAGCCAAGCGACAAGCGCTGCCACTTCTTCGGCCTTACCCAGACGCCCAACCGGAATTTTTGCAGTGACATAGGCCCGAAATTCCGGTGTCAGCTGTTGCAACATCTCGGTTTCAATGGCCGCAGGCGTTACGCAATTGACGCGGATTTGCGTCGTGGCCAGTTCCTTGCCAACCGATTTGGTCAGAGCAATCACGCCTGCTTTGGAGGCCGAATAGGCCACGGCATTCGGATTACCCTCTTTGCCGGCAATCGAAGCCAGATTGACAATGCGGCCATAGCCGCTTTTGAGCATTTCACGTACCGCTGCCTGACAGCAATGAAACACCGCTTCGAGGTTCAAGGTCATTACAAAACGCCAGCCTTCAAGCGGATAGTTTACGAATTCCTCCAGCGGCCCGTTATGACCTGCGCATGTTACGAGGATACCGAGAGGCCCCATCTCTTTCACAACCTTTGCGGTTGCTGCCTGGACGGCATCCTGATTTGTTACATCAACCTCATAGCCTTTCGCATTGAGAATGCGGGCTGCGGCAGCCTCGGCCCGTTCACGGCTGAGGTCCCAAATGGCCACTCTATGTCCTTGTTCCGACAGGCGTTGTGCAATCGGGAAACCCAAGCCACCCGCACCGCCTGTAACAATAGCAACGCGGCTTTCTTCGTCTCTGGACATGGCGTCTTCCTTCTGGTTTGCTGGTTGCTATGGTGTTTTGCATCGACTAGCCTTGCTGGTGAGCAAGATCTCATCAAAGTGATGGATCAGCGGTTTTTGGCTGTCAAGCGTGTCAGGCACCGCGATCATGCCTGTCATGAATAATTGAACTGCCGTGATCAAAAATGTTGAACGGTAATCAAGGGGGAGAACCAGCATGGGAATGAAGGGCACGGCCTTTTTGGCTATCTGGCATGATATTGCCGAAGGACAACATGGCGAATTCATCGAATGGCATACGCGTGAACACATGCCCGAGCGGCTGTCTATCCCCGGCTTTAAAACCGGCAAGCGCCTGCATACTCCTGAGGCCACACGCCATGTTTACGGCACGATCTATGCCGCCGAAAATGTCGAAGTGTTCCGCTCGCCCGCCTATCTGGAGCGGCTCAATAATCCAACACCATGGACCACGGCAGTCGCACCGAGTTTCCAGAACTTCTTGCGGGTGGCCTGTGATCGCGTGGCCTATGCGGGGACTGGTGACGGCGGCACTATGGCGACCATCCGATTTGATTTCACGGATGCGGATGCAGGCACAACCATCCGCGCTAAGGCACAGGCATTTGTCGATGATGTTCTGGCTTTGAAGGGTGTTTGCGCGGTTCATCTCGGACTGGCGCGCAGCGAGGTATCCTCGGTTCGCACCCGCGAAACGGAGCTGCGGCAAGCCATGTCGGAAAAAGGCTTTGATGCGGTCTTGCTGGTCGAGGGCTCCTATCGCTCCGGCCTGGAAGCGGCTTTGTCGGACGTCCAGCGGCTCGCACTCGCGACAGGCGCACTCAAGGACCCGAATTGCCTCGTCTATGAAACGGCATACAGCATCACGTCCGACGATATGCGTGCATGAGAATGGCCCGCATCCTAATCACGGGCGGTGGCGGTTTTCTCGGCGCATGGGTTGTGCGGCAACTGGTTGGAAAGAAGCACGACATACGCATTTACGATCGTGCCGATGCAACGCCGATTGTGCGCGCTGTTGCCGGACAGGCAGCAAATCGGGTCGAATGGGTCAAAGGCGACATTACTGATACCGCCGCCGTGATTGCAGCGGCACAAGATTGCGACGCCATCATCCATCTGGCGGCCTTGCTGACACCTGCCTGTCAGCATGATCCCATCCGCGGCGCACAGGTTAATGTGATCGGAACCTTGAATGTCTTCGAGGCTGCAAAAGCCCATTCCATTGCTCGCGTCGTTTATGCCAGCAGCGGTGCGGTGTTCGGGCCCGATGACGGCACGGTGCCGTATCCTGCTACCCAATATGGCGCGTTCAAATTGGCTTGCGAAGGATGTGCGCGTGCCTATTGGGCCGATGCAGGCATTGCCAGCGTCGGTTTCCGCCCGACCATCGTTTATGGCCCCGGACGCGAGAGCGGATTGACGGCAGGTATTACACTGGCCTGCCGTGAAGCCGCAGCCGGACGCGCCTATATCATCGGTTTTACGGGCGCGCAGGATTTTCTGTTTGTCGGCGATGCCGCCGCGGCCTTTGCAGCAGCCGCCACCCATCCCTATGAGGGGGCGCATGTCTTCTCGATGACGGGTGGAACCGGCGATGTGCGTGATGTCATTGCCGCGATCAAAGCCGTGATTCCCGAAGCGGACATCACAAGTCAGGGGCCTGTGGTCTCCATGGCTTCCACCATCACACCCACGCCCTATGACAGCCTGTTGGGCGTCATGCCGAGAACTTCGCTGGCGGACGGTATCGCACGCACCCTTGCTTATTACATGCGCTGATCCCGTAAATTCAGGCAGGATCAGAAACCAGATAGCGCAGCACCATGTCGGTCATCGTGGCAAGGCGCGCCTCGATCTGGTCTGGAGCCAGCAAATTCCGACCGAACACCGTCTCCAGCGTATGACGGTTGGCAACATAAGTGAACCCGAGCGAGGAAATTGAAATATAGAGATCAAGCGGATCAATGCCTGCCCGAAACACCTTTTGGGCTATGCCTGTTTTCAAAATCGCCGCAACCTTCTCCAGAATCGGGGCATTCAGGGCCGGCATATCGGACGCCCCCTTCAAATGCACCGCCCCATAAAGGTTTTCGGTATTGATGATCCGGATGAAGGCGGGATGATCGATGTAATAGCGGAAGGTAAACGCCACCAGACCGGCAATCGCGGCTGTGGGATCGTCCATATCGAGATCCAGTTTGGCTTCGGCACGACGAATATCGCTATAGATTTCCTTGAGGGCGGCAAGGTAGAGATCCTCCTTGCTGCCGAAATAGTGATAGAGCATGGCCTTGTTGACCTTGGCGCTCTCGGCGATCTTGTCTACGCGCGCCCCGCCAAAGCCGTAAGTTGAAAACGCAACAATAGCGGCATCAAGTATAGCCCGACGGCTATGCTCGGCCGGACGCTTGGTCTGTTTGTCCACTTAGGCCCCCGCTGCCTGATGGGTTTGCGCCATTTCTGCTACCGAGTCTCCCATTTATCACCTTGTTTTCAATGACACTTTGAATGTGTCTGACTGTACCAGTGTCAAAAAGTCAAAAAAGAGTCTGGACATTAAACAACTAGTTAGTCAACATTCCTCTGTAAAGGAGAGGGTCATGCAAAAGTCAGCCTTATTGGAGGTATTGTCTTGACATGATTGTCGGTCAGCCAATGACCGAAACCTCACAACAAAAGGGAGCACTGAGGATATGGGTAGCAAATTTTCATGGCGCAATCTTGCGTTAACAGCAGCGGTAGCACTTGGACTGTTTGGTGCGACAAGCGATCAAGCTGATGCGCAAGGGCTCGACAATGTGAAAAAAACCGGCGTCCTCCGCGTCGGCGTGATGGGCGAACAAGCCCCGTGGGGCTCGATTGATGCCAGCGGCCAAAACATCGGCTATGACGTCGACGTGGCCCGCCTGATCGCCCAAGAACTCGGCGTCAAAATTGAATTTGTTCCCAACGCTGTTGCAGCCCGCATTCCCAACCTGCTGACCGGCAAAGTGGACATCCAAATGGCCGTGATGGGCATGTATCCCGACCGCGCCAAGGCTGTGCAGTTCTCCAAACCTTATGCCGGTTTGCAGATCATTCTGCTGGCCAGCAAGAAGCACAAGATCGAGAAAATCGAAGATGCCCGGAACCTGCGCATCGGCGTGCCGCGCGGAGCCGCACAAGACAAGGCGATTACCACCTTGCTCGGTGATATCCCCAACATCCGCCGCTTCGATGATGACAGTTCCACGATGCAGGCGCTGGTCTCGGGTCAGGTCGATGCCATCGGTGGCAACACCACCTACAAAATCAATCTCGACAAGGCCTCTCCAGGCAATGATTTCGAACAGAAGGTGGTGTTCAACCAGCAGTGGCAGGGTATCTGCACCCTGCTGGGCGATGACGCTTTCAACAAATGGCTGAACACTTTCGTTGACAAGATCATTGCTGATGGCCGCCTCGAAGCCATCAACAAAAAATGGCTCGGCCAATCAATGCCGGCTTTCCCCGCTTCGCTTGAAGGCGTGCCCTTCACCGTGACCAAATAACGGTTGGCGAACGCATCACCTACAAGAACGACTGCGGCTGCAAAGACAGCCGCAGTGTCTTTTTTGCTGAACGGGAATATGCCATGCGCACGATTTTTATTCTGAACGGCCCCAATCTCAACCTGCTGGGCGAACGCGAACCCGATGTCTATGGCCACACCAAGCTCAGCGAGATCCAGGAATGGTGCGAGGCGGATGCTCAAGATCTGGGCCTGACGGTCGATTTTCGTCAATCCAACTTTGAAGGCGAAATCATCGAGGCGATCCACGCCGCGCGTAAGCAGGCCAAAGGCATCATTATCAATCCTGCCGGCTATACCTTCACGTCGATTGCCATTCTCGATGCATTGAAGATGTTTGATGGACCCAAAATCGAATTGCATATTTCCAACGTGCACAAGCGCGAGGAAATCTACCATCATTCGCTGATGTCACGCACAGCCACCGCCGTAATGGCTGGTTTTGGTGCCTATGGTTATCGGCTCGCCTTGCGGGCGATGGCAGAGATGACAAAATGACCAGCCTTGTATTGATCGGGGCCGGACTGATCGGGCGCGAACATGCACGTTTGATCTTGTCCCACCCCGAAACAGAGCTGGTGGCGATTTGCGATCCATCGTCTGAGTCGCAACACTTATCAGCCTCTCTTGGTGTGCCACATTATGCCGAATGGGATGCCATGCTGGATCAGGTGAAGCCCGACGGGGCGATTATCGCCTTGCCGAACCAGTTGCACGAGCCCGTCGCTTTGTCCTGTATAAGCCGCAACATTGCCTGCCTGATCGAAAAGCCAATTGCCGAAACCCTGCCCGCTGCCTGGCGCATCACGCTGGCAGCCGAGCAATCGGGCACGCCTGTGCTGGTCGGCCATCAACGCCGCCACAGCCCCGATATCCGGGCCGCCAAACAGACCATCGAAGCGGGCGATCTTGGTCCTTTGGTCGCTGTTAACGGCATGACCTTATTCGACAAACCCAACGATTATTTTAATGCCGAATGGCGCACCAAAGCGGGCGGCGGCGTGTTACTGATCAATCTGATCCATGATATCGATGTATTACGCTATCTTGTTGGCGAGATCGACAGCATCCGCGCCTTTACCTCCTACGCCAGCCGCGGTTTCGAGGTCGAGGACACGGCCAGTCTGGCCATCAAGTTCGAAAACGGCACGCTCGGAACCTTCATCATTTCGGATTCAGCTGTCAGTCCGTGGGCATGGGAATATACGTCCGGGCAAGCCCTCTATCACCCGACCCAACCGGGTGCCTGTCTGTTTCTGGCAGGCCGCAAGGCCGCTTTGTCGGTCTCGGATATGTATATGTGGCGGCACGCCCATGAACACGAGCATTGGCAACATCCGCTTGTGCGCGAGCACCGCGCACCCGAACGCTCGCTGACCTATGTCAACCAGCTCGACCATTTCATTCAGGTGATCCATCGTAAAGTCACACCTTTAATCAGTGCGCGCGACGGCATGAATACACTGGCAGCTACGCTGGCCGTGTCACGGGCTGGACGCGAGGACCGCGCTGTCTCGGTCACCGGGCTGCTCAATGAATCAAGGCCCTCGTAATGAGACGCGCTTATTCCCTGTCCTTCCTGACCTGTCTCGGCGTCGGACCCGAAGAGGCCATTGATGCCGCTGCGCGTGCTGGCTATGACTATGTCGGCTTGCGGCTATTGCCTGCAGCCCCCGGCGGCATCGCCTTCCCGCTGATGGACGACCCTGCGCGGGTCAGGGATCTCGTTCAGCGGATGAAAGATCGCGGCATCGGCCTGTTCGATGTCGAGATGATCCGGATCGGGCCGGATTTTGATCCTGCACTCTATTTACCATTTCTTGATTGCGCGGCCCGCCTGGGAGCGAAAGCCATTTTGGTGGCGGCTGATGACCCTGACGAGGCAAGGCTGGCCGATTCTTATGCAAGACTGTGCGAGGCCGGTGCGGCGTTTCATCTCTGGCTCGATCTGGAATTCATGCCGCAATCGGAATTGCGGGATCTGGCCGCTGCTCTGCGGGTTCTGCGCCATGCCAACCAGCCCAATCAGGGCATTATCGTCGATGCGCTCCATGTTTCACGCTCGCACACGAGCCATGCAGAGCTTGCAACCATTCCAGCTCATTATCTTCATTATGCGCAAATCTGTGATGGTCCAGCCGAGATCCCGACATCACGGGAAGCACTCAATTTTGCCGCGCGGCATGAACGGTTGATGCCGGGCGACGGAGCCATTGATCTGGCCGGATTGTTCGCTGCCCTGCCGGCTCATCTGCCCATTGCTGTCGAAGTGCCCAATGACAAGCAGTCAGCTGGTCTGACGGCCTATGAATGGGCCAAGCGCGGGCTGGAAAAGACATGGCAAAGTCTTGCGGACGATCGCGCCGATGCAAGCTGATCGTTGTTTACAACAATCCTTGCGGGATGGCTCTGTCCGTCCTATCCTGAATAAGCTGAATCACGTGTAACATGAAAAAATGAGACCGATTATAAATCTCTAACACAACACAACGACTGGCACGGAGGGGAAGAAATATTGTGAAACTGGACTTCAGCGTGGTCGTTGATGCATGGCCAAAACTGATTTCGGGAACGATCGGTACCATCAATCTAGCGATTGCAGGCATGTGCATCGCTTTGGTGATCGGTATTCTCGGCGTGGCCATCCTGCGTGCGCAAATGCGTATCCCTAATCTGTTAGTCAATGCCTTTATCGAGATCATACGGAACACGCCGTTTCTGGTACAAATTTATTTCATCTTCTTCGCGCTGCCGCTGATCGGCATCAGCCTGAACCCCACCGCGACCGCCATCATCGCGCTGGGGCTGAACGGCGGCGCCTATGCCATCGAGATTATCCGCGGAGGGGTCGAAAGCATTTCCAAAGGTCAGACAGAAGCTGGACTGGCTTTGGGTCTGCACAAGCATGAAGTGTTCTTTTACATCGTCCTGAAACCGGCCTTAAGGACCATCTACCCGTCGCTGTGCAGTCAGTTCATTCTACTCACACTGACCACTGCGATATGCACATCCATTTCTGCCTTCGAGCTGACCTATGTAGGACAGCGGATCGAGGGTGAAACATTCCGCAGTTTCGAGGTCTATTTCACCTTGACCATGATCTATCTGGTGATTTCGTTCCTGACGATGGGCCTCCTCAACGCAATCGGGCGTTGGGCTTTCAACTATCCGCAGCGCTGAGGAGAACCGTGATGGGTACACAGGAACTCAGCTATCTCTTGCTTGGCCTGAGCTGGACTTTGGGTCTGACCGCGATCGGCTTTGCCGGTGGCATTCCGTTCGGAATCGGCATTGCCTTGATGCGCGTATCCTCTAACAACTGGCTGCGCAGGCCTGCCATGGCGTGGATTGGTCTGTTTCAGGGCACCCCATTGCTAATGCAGTTGTTTGTTGCCTATTTTGGCCTGCCCTTGCTCGGCTTCAACCTTCCGGCCTGGGCGGCGGTGGCCATTGCACTGACGGCCCATGCCTCGTCCTTTCTGGGCGAAATCTGGCGCGGCGCGATCCAGGCGATCCCAAAAGGCCAGACCGAAGCCGCCTTGGCCTTGGGTTTGCCCGACCGCAGCCGCATGTTCGATGTGATCTTGCCGCAGGCCTTCAAAATTTCGCTGCCCGCAACCGTCGGTTTTCTTGTTCAATTGTTGAAGGGCACGTCGCTAGCCGCGATTGTCGGCTTCATCGAACTGACCCGTGCCGGGAATATCGTTTCAAACCAGCTCTACCGCCCGCTGCTCGTATTCGGTGTTGTCGGTGCCATGTATTTTGCCATGTGCTGGCCTCTGTCGTGGTGGGGCCGCAAACTTGAGCAAAGCATGTCCAAGGGCGCAAACAAATAAGTCGAGTGGAGAATGACGGCCATGACGAATTCCAACAGTATTGCAAAGCATTCCGATGCGCCTGCCATGATCCAGATGCGGCATGTCGAAAAATGGTATGGCGATTTCCACGCCCTCAAAAATATCGATCTGACAGTGGCGACCGGAGAGAAAATTGTATTGTGCGGCCCGTCCGGCTCAGGCAAATCAACACTGATCCGCTGCATCAACCATCTCGAAACCATCCAGAGCGGAGAAATCATCGTTAACGGACATCGCCTGACCGACAGTCAGGCGGCAGTGGACGCGGTACGGCAGGAAGTCGGTATGGTTTTCCAGCAATTCAATCTGTTCCCGCACAAGACTGTGATGGAAAACTGCATTCTCGCCCCGATGCGCGTGCACAAACTGTCACGAACGCAAGCCGAGAAGACGGCACAAAAATATCTCGAACGCGTCCATATCGGCGATCAGGCTCACAAGCACCCTGCCCAATTGTCGGGCGGCCAACAGCAGCGCGTCGCTATCGCTCGCGCGCTGTGCATGGAACCCAAGGCCATGCTGTTTGACGAGCCGACCTCGGCGCTTGATCCAGAAATGGTCAAGGAAGTCCTCGACACTATGATCTCGCTGGCGCGTGACGGAATGACCATGATCTGCGTTACCCATGAAATGGGCTTTGCCAGACAAGTTGCCGACCGGGTCATTTTTATGGCCAATGGCGAGATTGTCGAAGAGAACGATCCCGAAAGCTTCTTCAGCGCCCCCAAACACGAGCGTACCAGAGCTTTTTTGGGCGAAATTCTCGCTCATCACTGAGAAAAAATTTGGGATTAATCAACCGAACCGCTATGGCGCGGGTATACACACGTCCATCAAAAAGGTGCTGCCGGTAATGAACCGAGCGTCAGTCGCCATGAGCAAAACACAAATTTTTTACTGACCCCACCGAGAGAATCTACGAAGCCAAAAGGCGATTGTTCAATCGGTTATGACAAGTGAAAAAAACTAACATTTAATCTGGACCACTTTACTAGGGGCACCTCAGCTTTTTTTGGTAGCACTTATGCGCTTGTCTGTGCAGCCTATGAAAAACTAGGAATGAGATGTGTTGTGCAAAATGGACGCTCTTTAATTCCTAGTTTGAATGGAGACCAATAAACTTAAGGTCATGCGGGCATGTGACACATTTAGTGTTTCATGCCCGCATAGCTTCGGGATAAATATTTTATGCGGTACGCATAGTCAGCCCGCCATCAACCGGCAGACAGACACCCGTAATATAAGAAGCCTCGTCGCTGGCAAGAAAAACAGCAGCATTCGCGATGTCCCAGCCTGTTCCCATGCGCCCCATCGGAGCCGCCTCGTGTCGGGCTTTCACCATCTCGTCCATGCTGGTATAATTGGAGGAGATTTGTTGATAGATCAAAGGAGTATCCATCAGTCCCGGCATAATGGCGTTTGCACGAATTCCCTCACGGGCATATTGCAATGCAAGGCCGACGGTAAACTGGTTCACAGCGCCTTTTGCGGCATAGTAGACGGAATAGGGATAGCCGGTGTAACGGATCGCAGCCACCGATGAAATATTGGTGATCACACCTTTTCCTTGTTCCAGCATGATCGGAATGACGTATTTGCATGCATAGAACATACCGGTCACATTTAGATCCATTTCACGCTGCCAGTCGGTCTCGCTGAGATCGGGCGGGCCACCCATTTTTGCGTGCCCGACATTGTTGTGCAAAATGTCGATGCGTCCAAAAGCTTTCATGGTTGCAGCAACACAGGCTTCGACATCCGCGAGTTTGGTAACATCACAACACAGGGCAAGGGCTTGGCCTTTTTCCTCGTGGATGAGAGCTGCAGTTTCTTGTGCTGCACTCAAATGAACATCAACGCAAACGACGAGTGCACCCCTGCGGGCATAACTAACAGCGGATGCCTTCCCATTACCCCAGCCCGGACCTACACAGCCTGCTCCGAACACCAATGCCACACGGCCTTCAAGATTTTTCATACTTTATTCTCCTTCAATTCATTCATGCCTGGTGATTTGCGTTGCTCCGGACGCATTTGTTTCATTTCGTCATCGAGCCAATCGATGAGATGACGCACATCTTTGCGGGCGCGTAGATGCGGGTTGATCCAGAGATCAAGACGGTGTGGGCCAACTACAAAACCAAAGGGCGCCACGAGATGACCGCTATTGATCTCGTCTTCAACCAGAACCCTTGGAACCATCGCCAGACCGAGCCCGCATACTGCGGCTTGAATAAGCAGATAAAAATGTTCGAAAATCTCATGTGTATCGATCTGGATTTTACCATGGCCGCTGCTTGCCAGCCATTCATGCCAGCCATTCGCACGTGTTTTAGCACCGAGAATACGGCAATGTGTAATAGTCTTGATCGAGATCAAATTCATCTGGGATGCATAATCGGGGTGACAGACCGGCCCCACTTCTTCTTGGATCAGTCTGTGCACCACCATATCGTCATCCGGCTGGTACATGCTGTTGCGGATGGCAACGCTGATTTCATCGCGGCCAGGATGGATGTCGCCATGGCTCACGTTTAATCGCAGGTCAATTTCCGGATGTAATGATTTGAAGCGGCTTAAGCGTGGAATCAGCCAGTACATCATGATTGTTGCCGAGCAAGACAGGGTGAGCGGCATCGGCTTCACACGGGCGACCGCCATGGTTATTTGGTTGAAGGAATCGGTGAGGGTTCTTGCGAGATGGAGGCCTTCCGGGGTTGTTTCGACTGCATGCGGCAAACGGCGGACAAGAAGCAAGCCGAACTGCTCTTCCAGCGCCCTGATATGGCGGCTGATCGCTCCGTGGGTAACTCCTAATTCTTGTGCGGCGGCTGACATGCTTCCCCGGCGTGCTGTGGCTTCAAATGCTCGTAAGGCATTGAGTTGTAAGCGGTGTGTCATAATTTGCCCCGTCTTGTCCCTGTGACTTTTTTTAACAGGGCCGTGTCAATATAGGCAATTTTTTTGAAATGCGTCACCCCCTAGGGTTAATGCGTTTATGAGCCGGCGCATGCTTGAATGACACATAAAAGCCGGAAGAGGGGGGCAGATGGATCATCATTCAGCACGCGCAGTCCCGTTGCCGGGTATTATGGGGCATATAGATCGGATACTTGGAAATAGTGTGGCCATGGTAGCAGCTGCGCTGGTGATGTCAGAAATAATAGTTCTGCTTTCTGGTGTGGTCAGCCGCTATGTATTTCATAAACCGATTGTCTGGTCAGACGAGCTTGCATCCTTGTTATTCATCTGGCTTGCAATGCTGGGCTCGGCGGTTGCCTATCACAAGGCCGAACATATGCGAATGACTGTTGTGGTCAGCAAGGCCGCCCCCCCCATGAAAGCCTATCTTGAAGCCATTTCCTTATTAACAAGTCTCATTTTTCTCATATTGCTTCTTATTCCTGCCATTGATTTTGCTTATGAAGAGCGGCTTATAACAACGCCGGCACTTGAAATTTCCAATGCATGGCGTGCCAGTGCCTTGCCTGTCGGCTTGGCCATGATGCTGGTTTTTGGTATTGCGCGCTTAAACGAGCACATGCGTTGGTCACCATTATTGATGGCTTTGGGAACAATCGTCATTTTGTGTCTGGCTTTATGGGTTGCAAAACCGATTTTGGCCTTGCTTGGCAAATATAATTTACTGTTGTTTTTTGTTTTTCTTGTCGGTGCCTTAGTCTTTGCCGGGGTTCCAATTGCCTTTGCATTCGGGCTTGCGACCTTCGGTTATATTGCACTTACAACACGCCTGCCGACCTTTGTGATTATCGGACGGATGGATGAAGGCATGAGCCATTTGATTTTGCTGGCGGTGCCGCTTTTTGTTTTTTTGGGTTTGTTGATTGAAATGACCGGCATGGCCAAAGCCATGGTCGGTTTTTTGGCAAGCCTACTTGGACATGTCCGCGGTGGATTGTCTTATGTGCTGGTCGGTGCCATGTATCTGGTATCGGGAATTTCTGGTTCGAAAGCCGCCGATATGGCGGCTGTTGCACCGGTGCTGTTTCCCGAAATGAAAAAGCGTGGCGCTGACGAAGGTGATTTGGTAGCCTTATTGTCTGTGACCGGCGCGCAGACCGAAACAATACCACCATCCATTGTACTGATTACCATAGGATCTGTGACGGGCGTATCGATTTCGGCGCTTTTTACAGGTGGCTTGTTGCCGGGATTTGTCCTGGGGCTGATGTTGTGCCTGCTGATCTGGCGGCGTTATCGCAATGAAGATTTAAGTCAGGTCAAGCGGCCCACGGCTGCAGCAATCGGAAAAAGTTTTCTGATCGCTTTTCCGGCTTTGCTTTTACCTTTTGTTATTCGGGCGGCCGTAGTCGAGGGCGTTGCGACGGCAACGGAAGTTTCCACAATCGGGATTGTTTATGCTATTTTTGCGGGGCTTTTCATTTATCGTGAATTTCCGCTTCACCGGCTTTATCCGATTTTGGTATCCACGGCGTCATTGTCTGGAGCCATTTTGTTGATTATCGGAGCAGCAACCAGTATGGCTTGGGCGCTGACCCAATCAGGATTTTCCGGCGTACTCGCGGCAGCCTTAAACGGCTTACCGGGTGGGGCGCCCTTTTTTCTCGTGATGTCAGCCATCGCGTTTATTGTTCTTGGGTCTGTGCTCGAAGGCATTCCGGCAATTGTGCTGTTTGGCCCTTTGATGTTTCCAATCGCACGACAAATCGGTGTGCATGAAGTCCATTATGCCATGGTTGTTATTCTGGCGATGGGCATTGGTTTGTTTTCACCGCCTTTTGGGGTTGGCTATTACGCTGCCTGCGCGATCAGCCGTATTCATCCCGATGCAGGGATAAAACCTATCGGAGGCTATTTGGTCGCGCTTTTGATCGGTTTGGCCTTTGTGGTCGCGGTGCCGTGGATTTCGATAGGTTTTCTATAAAGCCGGTCGCAAAGTGAAGAAATGTTATAACGCAATCAACACAGATAAATTGGGAGGATGTAGGATGAAATATTTTAACCGTCGCCAATTGATTTTGAGTTCCGGTGCAATTCTCGCCATGCCGTATATTGCGAAAGGGGGCGAACCTGAATTTCGTCTTAAATTCGGAAATATTGTTTCTGCGGATCATCCATTGAATGTCTATATGGCAAAAGCACGTGACAAGATTGTTCAAGAGACCGATGGTCGGGTGACTATCGATTTGTTTCCTAAAAATCAGTTGGGTTCAGATGCAGATATGTTGAGCCAATTGCGCTCCGGAGCTTTGGAACTTTTTGCTCAAACAGGCGTTTTGATGTCAACGCTGGTGCCGATTGCATCTATTAATGGCGTGGGATTTGCGTATCCGAATTACGGCAAGGTCTGGGACTCGCTTGATGGAAAGCTGGGTAAGCATATCCGTGATTCCTTTTCGAAGGCCGGTCTTTTTTGTATGGAAAAATCCTGGAACCATGGATTTCGTCAAACCACTTCATCAACACGTCCTATTTTGACTCCGGATGATTTTAAAGGGTTTAAAATCCGTGTGCCACCGTCACCGCTTTGGACTTCGATGTTCAAGGCTTTTGGCGCTTCGCCCGTTTCTATTCCGTGGGCAGAAACCTATTCTGCCATGCAAACCAAAATTGCCGACGGATTGGAACAACCCTTGATTGGTTTGCTTGTTGATAAAATGTATGAGGTTCAAAAATATTGCATGGAAACCAATCATATGTGGGATGGTTTTTGGGTTTTGTCGAGCCAGCGCGTCTGGGATCATATCCCCTCGAAATTAAGGGATATCATTGAGCGCAATATCAATACGGAAGCGCTCAATCAGCGTGCAGAGGTCGAATTCATGAATGCGAATTTAAGGGCGCAATTACAAAAACTTGGCTTGGAATTTCATAATGTAAGTAATGAGGCCTTTCGTCAAAAACTGATCGCTGCCGGTTTTTACACTGAATGGCAGAAGCGTTATGGTGATGAAGCCTGGGCTTTGCTAGAAGAAACAACCGGCAAGCTAGGCTAAAAGAAAGTATGGATCTCTTTGCGAAGGGATACAAATTCGTTTTGGCATGGTGTCTGTCCATGGAATGATTTAGCTCTCTTGTCCAAGTCGCATGACCGGGCCCCGTTGAAATAAAGCCGGATGCGATGCTTTCGCATCCAGGTCTTCTCAAGGAAATGCAAATATGTCGATTGCTGAGACGTCGTTAAATTGGATTGAGGCGGATTATCTGCTGGAAACCTATGCCGAGATTGATAAAACGGCAGCGATAATGGCGGGAGAGCAATCAAGCGGTACTTTTATTGCAGTTCCTGGTGAGACAGAAAGTTTGAAAAAACAATATGCCGCAAGCGTTTCATCCATCACCCTATTGGAAGAGGGTGGCCCGCAACCGGCTTTGCCAACAACGGGATGGCGGCCTGAATCCGGTCAGAGGCTGAAACGTGCTCATGTGACGTTGCGCTGGCCGCTTTCCAATATCGGGCCTTCCTTGCCAAATTTATTGGCCACCATAGCTGGAAATTTATTCGAGCTCCGTCAGGTAACGGGGCTAAAATTGTTGGACATCCGGTTGCCGAATGCTTTTTCCCAGGCTTATTCAGGCCCGCGCTTCGGCATTGAAGGAACACGGGCTTTGACAAAGGTTGAAGGCCGTCCACTGATTGGCACAATCGTCAAACCGAGTATTGGTTTATCCGCGCAGGATACCTCAGTCTTGGTACAGAATTTATGTGCGGCTGGGATCGATTTTATCAAGGATGATGAATTGCAATCGGACGGGCCAGGTTGCCCGTTTGAAGAACGTGTTAAATGGGTCATGCAGGTGATCCACCGTCATGCGGATAAGACCGGACGCAAAGTCATGTATGCCTTTAATTTGACCGGAGATCTGGATCAAATGCGCCGCCGTCATGATTTGCTGCTTGCCAATGGTGCGACATGCCTGATGGTAAGTCTTCATTCTGTTGGCTTGACGGGCTTTATCGAATTGGCGCGGTTTGCGCAATTGCCAATCCATGCCCATCGCAATGGGTGGGGCTATATGAACCGGCACCAGCTTCTCGGTTGGTCCTATATTGCATGGCAAAAAATTTGGCGCCTGGCAGGGGCGGATCATATGCATGTCAACGGATTGTCCAATAAATTTTCAGAGCCAGACGAAAGTGTCATTGCGTCAGCACGAACATGTCATTCACCGCTATTTGCAGATAAACCCTGTTTGGCCATGCCAGTTCTCTCATCGGGTCAAACAACAAATGTTGTCGAGGCAACTTATCGTGCATTACGATCGCCCGATTTGATATTTGCAGCAGGCGGCGGCATTCTCGGTCACCGCAACGGCCTTGCGTCTGGCGTTCGGTCTTTGCGGTTGGCATGGGATCTTGCATTGGCGGGACAATCGGTTGTGGAAGCGGCTGGTCATGATGCGGATTTGAGAATCGCTTTGGAGATGCATTCATGAACACGCATGCATTGCCTGATAACTGCCCTTTGATTGCATATTACGGGGATGATCTAACCGGTTCCACCGCGGTTATGGAAGTCACTGCTTTTGCAGGATTAGATACGGTTTTGTTTTTGGAAGTGCCCGATGCAAAGCGGCTGGCGGATTTTGCCCAGGCACGGATTATTGGAATAGCCGGCGATTCACGTTCACGCTCCCCAGATTGGATGGAAGAGCATTTGCCGCCTTTTTTTGATGTGCTCGGAAAAACGGGCGCTCCTCTCGTCCATTATAAAGTTTGTTCAACCTTTGACTCCTCGCCTCAAACCGGTTCTATCGGCAAGGCGGCTGAGATTGCAGCACGTCAGTTTTCAGGACCCATTCCAATGCTGGTTGGTGATCTTGGCATGGGGCGTTATCAATGTTTCGCGCATCTTTTTGCTATGACCCAAGGTAAGCCTTATCGCATCGATAGGCATCCCGTGATGTCGCGCCATCCCGTGACGCCCATGCATGAATCCGATTTGACGTCACATCTTGCACAACAAACCAATTTGAAAATTGGGTTGGTTGATTTTGTCAGCATGCATAAAGGTAATGGACGCGCATGTTTTGAAAATGCTGTTGGTGCAGGCGCTCATATTGTGGCGCTGGATATGCTGGATCAGCATTCGTTGGTTGAAGCAGGCAAATTGATCTGGGACGCAGATAATCAGCAGCGTTTTTGTCTAGGCTCCCAAGGATTGGAAGCAGCACTTGTGGCTTATTGGCAAGAGCAGGAATGGATTGATCTTGTCGCCGCACCGCAAGAAGCGCAGGCTTGCAACCAAATACTTGCCGTTTCGGGGTCCGTCTCGCAAACCACCGCTCAACAAATTGCACATGCTCGTGCGCATGGATTTGCGACCTTTGCCCTTGATCTCCAAAAAATCGGAAATGCACAAGAGTGGGCGGATATGGGTGAGAGAATTTACAACAATGCTTTGCAGGTTTTGCGCAATGGCCAAGATGTTTTGATTTATTCGGCAGAGGGTCCTGACGACACTTCAGTTGTCGCTTTCAAACAGGTTCTCGATACGCATATTTTTGACTTTGACAGTCTGACAAGAAAGATCGGCGAGACATTGGGTGTCTTGCTGGACCGCTTATTGAAGGCACATCGTATGACCCGGGCTGTGATTTCTGGTGGTGATACGTCAGGCCGGGTCGCGCGTGCATTGGGCATTGATGCTTTGACCGCTCTTGCACCTTTGGTACCTGGTGCACCCCTTTGCCGTGCGCATGGCGTTGGATCACGCAATCAGGGATTGGAACTTTTGCTAAAAGGCGGCCAAGTGGGAGGTTCGGATATTTTCATGCGCGCAAAAACAGGGCGCCCTTAATATTTGAATTAAGAGGAGAAGGACAATGCGATTAAAAGACAAAGTCGCGCTGATAACGGGCGGCGCGCGCGGGATCGGATTAGCAACGGCTAATGCTTTTTTAAAAGCGGGTGCCAAAGTTGTTATTGCTGATATTAATCGGGAAGGCGCTGAAGAGGCGGCACATCGCCTTGATCCAACAAAAGGCCATGTGAAGGCATTGGCTGTCAACGTGGCTGATCCAATCTCTGTCAATGCGATGATTGATACGGTGGTTAGGCATTATGGGCGCCTTGATCTTTTGCTGAATAATGCCGGTGTGGGAGGCAATATTCCGTTTTTGGAAACCAATCTGGAGGACTGGAATCGGATTATTGGCATCAATTTAACGGGAGCCTTTTTGGTTGCGCAGGCCTCTGCACGGCAGATGGTCAAAAACGGTGGCGGCAAAATTGTTAACATTGCGTCTTTGTCTGGCCAGCGTGGCGGCAATGGGCGTGCGGCCTATGGCGCAGCAAAAGCTGGACTTGAATTACTCACAAAAGTCATGGCGGTTGAACTGGCGCCCCAAAATATTAATGTCAATGCAATCGCGCCGGGAGCTATTGAAACCGAGATGGCCAAATTTGCTCATGATGAAGCAACGCGTGCGGCTTATCATTATCTGATCCCGATGGACCGTTATGGAACACCGCAGGAAATTGCGGATGCCGCTGTGTTCTTGTGCTCAGATGAATCGCGTTATTTGCAGGGCCATACGCTGAATGTGGATGGTGGTTTTCTTGCTGCGGGTTTGATGTTTGGTCCGAACAAACAAACACCAAGAAAATAGCACTCAACAACAAAACTATTCTACATAAGATGGGAAAGGAAAATAAAATGTTAAAAATTTCTCGGCGGAAAGCGCTCGCTTTGGGTGCAGGAACATTGATTGCCTCGGCGATGCCGCTTCGTCATGCGCAAGCAGCTGAATTCAATTTCAAGCTCGGTACCAATGTCCCAGAATCGCATCCCTTGAATGTCTATGCAAAGAAAGCAGCAGATGAAATTAAAGAAAAAACCAATGGACGGTTTGAACTGCAACTGTTTCCGAACAATCAGTTGGGCGGTGATTCCGATATGTTTTCACAATTGCGTTCGGGTGCACTTGAATGCTTTACCCTATCAGGGGTGAATGTCTTATCAACGCTCATTCCTTCTGCCGCTATTTATGGATTGGGATTTGCGTTTAAGGATTACACAACGCTCTGGGCGGCTCTGGATGGCAAATTGGGTGTGCATTTGCGAGCCCAAATAAATAAAGCCGGGCTGCAAGTCATGGATCGCATTTGGGATAACGGGTTCCGCCAAATCACATCCAGCACGCGGGCAATTACACAACCGTCAGATTTGCAGGGTTTCAAAATTCGTGTGCCAGTAAGTGCTTTGTGGACATCCTTGTTCAAGTCATTGGGGGCGGCACCAACGGGTATCAATTTCGCGGAAGTTTATTCGGCTCTGCAAACAAAGATTGTCGACGGCCAGGAAAATCCACCGGCTATTATTTCTGCCGCTAAACTTTATGAAGTACAGAAATATTGCTCCCTGACTAATCATATGTGGGATGGTTGGTGGTTTCTTGTCAATCGCAAGGCATGGGAAACAGTTCCTGCGGATATCCGCGATACCGTGTCCGGTATCATTAATGCCAATGCATTGCGTCAACGCGAAGAAGTGGCCCGTCAGAACATTGCATTGAAAGGCGATTTGGCAAGCAAGGGCCTTGTTTTCAATGATGTCGACCAAGCCCCTTTCCGTGAAACATTGCGACAGGCCGGATTTTACACTGAATGGCAAAATAAATTCGGGCCAGAGGCTTGGGGACTGCTGGAAGAATATACCGGTAAATTGGCATAATCGAGAAATGGCTGGTTTCAGAAAGACGGCATGAAACCAGCCATTCGCTGCGGGTTGATAGAAAACCAGTTAATCAATTTTGTAATCAATTTTACTTAAAAGGGATGGAGAGAAGCATGCCGGTCGGTGCGACAAGTCATTTTGCTGATCTAAAACAGGTGAGCATGCATTATCTCAAAGCCGGACAAGGCGAGACTGTGGTGTTGCTGCATGGCATACCCCAGACAAGCTATGAATGGCGGCATATTATACCAGATTTGGCCAAACACTATCAGGTCATTGCTCCGGATTTGCGTGGCTTGGGGTTAACCTCAAAGCCTGGTTTTGGGTATGACAAGAAAACTATGGCAGATGATATTTGGGAGTTGTTGCATGACCATCTCGGTCTCGACAGTTTCTATGTTGTTGGGCATGATTGGGGCGGTCCTGTTGCCTTTGCCCTTGCAGCGCGTCATCGCGACGCTATCAAAAAACTATCCATTTTAGATGTTGTGATCCCCGGTGATGGAGCAGATTTTTCACAAGGTGGCCGCCGTTGGCATCATGCATTTTTTCGGACACGTGATTTGCCAGAGGCGTTGTGTATGGGCAAAGAGGATTTGATTCTCGGTTGGCTGTTTGACCACTACGGGTATCGCCCCAATGCGATATCAAAAGAGGATCAACAGGTCTATTTCGAGAGCTATCGCCAATTCGGTACATTTCGAGCCATGCTTGAAATCTACAGGGCTTTGCCAACGGATGCCGCAGATAATCAAGAGAATATCAAACAACTAGGAAAACTAACCATGCCTGTATTGGCACTCGGAGGTAGTGAAAGTTTCGGGCGTGGCATGGAATGTTTTGAATCGCTGCAACGCGTTGCCGAAGATGTTTCAGGTGGTGTGATCGAGAAATGCGGTCATTGGATTGCGGAGGAACAGCCCGAAATTCTTGCCCGACTTCTGATGGATTTTCTTGATCAATAGGTTTCCTCGCGTGTTGATGGAGAGTGTTTATGGTGCCAACATGGCTTGAGGTTGCATTGAATGGGCCTTGGGGAAAAACGCGTCAATCTTTAATACCTGTTTCGATGACTGAGATCATAGAACAAGGGATAATATGTGCACAGGAAGGGGCGGCTATCCTCCACGTGCATGCCTATGATGAAAATACGGATAAGCAAAAGGATGATTGGCAGATCTATGCCCGAATCATTGAAGGGATCCGTAGCCAATGTGACGCACTCGTCTATCCGACCATTCCCTTGGCTGGTTCTGACTTTGCCTCTGCCCATATGGAGGTTCGTTTCCGGCATATTCATGAACTTGCAAAGCGCGGATTGATCGAAATAACCGTGCTTGATCCCGGATCTGTTAATTTTGTCCGTTATGATCAAATGTCTGATCTTCAACAGGGGTTTATTTATATGAATCCTGTTGCCGATATTGCACAAGGAATGGATATCGCGTCCCGGTACTGTTTGGCACCGGGCTATGCGATTTATGAACCGGGCTTTACTCGGTTGGGAGCCGCACTGGCAAAGCAAGTCAAATTAGCAACGAAGCCGATTTACCGTTTCATGTTCTCCAACGAATTCGCATGGGGCTTTGCTCCGCGGGAAGCCTATCTCGATGCGCATTTGTTGCAATTGTCGGACTGTACGGAACATGCTCATTGGATGGTTGCCGGATTGGGTGTTGACATTTTACCGCTTGTTCCTGCCGCTGTGAGACGAGGTGGACATGTGCGCGTAGGTCTTGAAGATGCGCCATGGGGAACACAAATCACCAATAGAGAATGGACAAAGGCTGCTGTACAATCAATTATCGCTGAAGGTGGATCTTTGGCATCAGTGGCAGAGATCAGAAATCTTCTCGGTGTCGTATGAACAGTGAGAAACAGTGAATGCGTGAGAGGTAGAAGGTCATGTCTATTCCGGGTTTTTCGCAAGAGTTTTTTACGAGAGATGGAATAAAAATTTCCTACGAAATTAGCGGTGAAGGGCCGCCAGTTTTGTTGCTGCACGGTTATCCGCAGAACAAAACGATGTGGATGAAAGTTGCGCCTCTTTTGGCGCGGTATTATACGGTTGTTTGTGCGGATTTGCGTGGATACGGCAGGTCAAGCAAGCCTCAATGCTTGTCTGATCATTCAAATTATTCATTTCGAATTTTTGCGCATGATCAAATGGGTTTGATGCATCATTTGGGTTTTGAGAAATTTCATGTGGTGGGACATGATCGCGGAGGCCGCACTGCTCATCGTCTAACACTGGATCATCCAGATGCTGTCAAAAGTTTAACGGTCATGGATATTGTGCCCACTTATGCAATGTTTCATGACAGCAATTATAAAATTGCAGGGGCCTATTGGCACTGGTATTTTTTGCAACAGCCAACGCCTTTTCCGGAACGCTTGATCGGCAATGATCCCGATTTTTTCTATGAAACCTGCTTGATCGGGTGGGGCTCGAGTACATTGTCTGATTTTGATCCTGTCATGCTGCATTCATACAGACAGGATTGGCGTAATCCAGAAATGATTCACGGATCTTGTTCGGATTATCGTGCGGCTGCCACGATTGATCTTGAGCATGACGCCTATGATCTAGAAAGACAGATTCACGTCCCCACTCTGGTACTGTACGGAGAAAGCGGAGCAATGAACAAATTTTATGATATTCCTGCAGAATGGCGCAAACGCTGTGTCAATGTCCAATCAGCGGCTATGCCGGGCGGGCATTTTTTTGTCGATCAATATCCTGAAGAGACCGCTCTCCATCTGCTTGGGTTTTTACAGGCCTAAAAGCAATAAAATAATTGATCTTCTGGAAAGGGCCGCTTCATGACGCATAAACATTCACCCCTCGTTCAAAGCGCGGCGGATCATATTTTATTGGATCGCTGGAAAAAAATTCCTGTTGCTGTTGCCGTTGATTTATTGCCACCGCAGTATCAAATCGACCCTTTGATCCATCCGCTTTTGCCGCCAGGTCAACAACCTGTTCTCTTCGGTCATGCCGTGACAGCTCTATGCGCCCCTCCGGATTTTGGGGCCGTTCTTCAGGCTTTAAGAATCATCAAGGCAGGCGAGGTGCTCATGATTGATGGTCTGGGTAATCAAGACTATGCGATGATCGGCGATGTGTTGGGGGGTTATCTTGCACATATCGGGGCTTCGGGTATTGTCTGTGATGGGGCAGTGCGCGATACCGCTGTATTGGCAAGCTTTTCATCTCTTTCTATCTATACACGTCATATCAATCCGCGCGGCCCGAAAAGTGCATCAAGTGGCCAGGTTAACACCGCCGTTACCATCGGCGGATGTCATGTGCAGCCGGGCGATTTGATTCTCGGTGATGACGATGGATTGATTGCAATCCCTGTCGGTGAATTGCCGGTTTACATTGATCGCTGTGAGGACAAGCTTCGTCTCGAAGACAAATGGAAAACCAGATTGGAGTCCGGCGAAGACATCAATTACATTTTTAATTTACATTAAATCTTATATTTCATTTCTTCCAATCTGTGAATAAAAAACCAGATAATTTTAGCGCAGGCAGGCTTAAAATCTGGGGCACTTAACTTCAATCTCTCCCAAAACCCATCGAATTTTTCCTGAAGTTTTCGGATCTACATCTTTTTAAAGATCCGCCACAATGGTGGCATGAGTTGTAAACAGATCCATAAGGCCTCACGGTTACAAAACCAACCCAACCAACCTCAGCGTTCGGTTGGTGACGTGCCTTTGTGGGCGCGTGTCACCAGCAATTGGCCTGCCCCCTGAAAAGTGATCCTCCCTGATGTATGGTTATTAAACCGAAGGAGGACTTACGAATGAGCAAGAAGAGATATAAGCCAGAAGAAATTGTCGCCAAGTTGCGGCAGGCCGA
>Ga0114963_10000637_pt1 | contig 23673 bp, 21 predicted proteins | sample C_131016_EF_Meta_FD_87019 | JGI IMG/M metagenome (GOLD analysis project Ga0114963, IMG submission 87019) | Freshwater microbial communities from Lake Croche, Canada to study carbon cycling - C_131016_EF_MetaG | ecosystem: Environmental > Aquatic > Freshwater > Lake | place: Lake Croche, Canada...
CGCTTGGTTGGTGTGTAGTTTGGCTCATAGACTTCCATTCTACACCATCGATTATATGCGCTTTAGAAGCTCAAAACGACCGCAGAGCGAGGCTGCAAAAGGCTTTCATGTCATCTGACCCCTCTGACAAGGCGCTGTTTAGGAGAATCTGATTATCAGTGCTCAAAGACTTCGCGATTCTCGAAATTCTTGGGATGCACGTCGACTGAATTCGACCAATAAACCATTCTTAAGGGTGGCGCGAAGGGTGTTACTGAACCAAGAATCAATTTTTCGAAGCGCCTCGAGATTGATGATCTGGGAGCGATTTGCTCGAAAAAACACGCTTTGCGGTAGCCGAATTTCTAGTAACGAAAGCGATTTGTGAACGAGGTGGGAGCCTTGAGAAGTATGGACGCGAGAGTAATTTCCTTCCGACTCGATAAGCCAGATTTCGGCAAGCGCAACAAGGCAACACACTTCACTGTCTTTCAAAAAAACGCGAGCATCTGGCTGGAGAGGCTTTTCGATTGTGTTTTCCGAATCCTCGTTCAAAGCCAATTTTTCAAGAGCGCGGCACAAGCGCTCGGGTTGTATAGGTTTGAGCAGGTAGTCCACCGCATCAAAGTCAAATGCCTGAATGGCGAAGTCGGTGTGTGCAGTTGTAAAAATAATGTGTGGCCGCGGTGGTTCGATACTTTTGAGAACTTCGAACCCCGAACCGCCTCGGAGATTGACATCAAGAAAGATCAAGTTGGGCTTCAACTCTTCGATTGCTTCCAGAGCGCGTTTTGGAGAAATGGCCTCTCCAATAATCTCAATGGATTTGTGGGGTTGCAGCAGAAGCCTTAGCTCCCGACGGGCAAGTTGCTCGTCTTCGATGATAAGCGTCTTAATCAAAGGAGTGCCCATGGCAGAGTTCAATTCAAGCGGTATCGAATTTCAGCCCTAACCATCCCATTTTCAAAAAACTTGAGATTAGCCGAAGAATCAGCTCCAAAAATCAGACGCAATCGCTCTTTCAGATTCTGCAGTCCGAGTCCCAAGGAAGAATCAGAACTCAAGCGAGAGCCGGGATTTTCGATTGAGATTTGGGCCTCACCATCGCAGACCGCCGCCTCGATTGTGAGTGTCGCCGCCCCCTCTTGAAGCTGAACACCGTGCTTGATTCCATTTTCGACCAAAGTGAGGAGAATGAGCGGAGGGATCGGCGTTTCAAACATGTCGGGCGAAATTTTTTCCTCAACGATTAGGTGATCAGCAAAACGGATTTTTTCGATCGCGAGATAATTTTGCACGATTTCAAGTTCCTGCGAAAATGGCACTGTTCGGCTTTCGCTGGAACCCAGCGTTTTCCTCAACACGCTGGCCATGAGCGTCAAAGCCTCGCGTGCCTCATGGTTCGAAGCAGGTATGAGCGCGCGAACCGAATTCAGCGCGTTGAAGAAAAAATGCGGGTTCAACTGGAGTTGGAGAGCTTCCAACTTGCTCGCCGTCACAGCTTCCTTGAGTAGCGCCTGCTCGGCGCGAGCAGCATGAAATCCTTCGTAGAAGTGTAGTAGAAAGTAGATGGCCATCCAGGCACCTACGAGGCTGCTGTTGATCATTAATGCCGTGGTGAATGTTTCCAGACGACTCTCCCGAAGTGGAGTAGCGATAAAGAACTCCACGCCGATGTAACTCAAAACAAGGGATGTAAGAACCAAGGCGGAAGCGTAGCGCCAAAGGATATTGACCGGGGACATGACCAACCACTCTCCACGTCGAATGAGAACCCAGATAATGTGCGTTGCGACAAGCCCAGCAAGACAAGTCAGCGCGAGGAAGTTTTGATCCGATGGTTGGTGTGTTAACTCACCGCCCAGGCGTTGCACCAAGCCCATGATCCATCCGAAAACCGCCACCCCACCCCATCCCAGCAATTGGCAGATAGCATAGACGAGAAACTTTTCGTCACCCTTCACCGACCGTCCCAGCGGACGCGTCGTAGCTGTAGACGGAGAAAGGCTCATCGGGAAAGGAATGGTAGACCAAAAATGGCTCACAGTCGAAAAGCAATTCTTTCCCAAAAAACTATCCCCTCCCATAGGAAGTCAGTAAGGAAGCCCCCAATGGGCGAAATTTGCCCACATTTGAAGTTTCATTTTTTCCCTACTGTAATCCTCAACGATTCTTGTCAGCCCGACTCTTCACCTCGAGAGCCTTCAAAAGACGCTTCGCTCCGGCCTCGGTGAACGAGCCTATTTCGGAGGCGAGAATTGTTCCGTCCCGCTTGACGACAAGAACCGTGATGGTGTCTGTCGTTGTAATCTCGCAGGATTCCAGAAACGCCTTCCTATCCGTGTAGGCCGTCCAAACACGGGCACGCGTTTCTTTGTCTCGAATGCCGCCCCGCATGCCGGTGTCAATAAACCAGCGCATAAACATTCCGGGATTTTCGATGAGGGGCATCTCAACCCACGCAATCGGAGACTGGGAGGATTCAAATTTCATTCCTTGAATCCAGCTGTCGATGAGAACTTGCTGAGGCTCATCGAATCCGATCAAGACGAGTGTTCTTTCGCCAGGGAACCCAGCGGGGGCACTCCATGCAGAACCATTCAGGTCTTTGCCTGATAACGACGGGAATGTGGCCGGGAAGGCGTGACTGGAAAAGGCGATGGACATGATCGCGAAGACGGCGAGGAGATTTTTCATGACATTTAGGAATTGGCTTTTTTGCCGCGCATTCTTTTAGGTTTGAGTTTCGGATTTTGAGTCGGGACGCCCTTTTGAGTGAGGTATTCGGAAAGGGTGGCCGTGATTTCCTTCGCGGTGCGGGAAGTATCTTTCGTCAAGCCCGTCATAGACGAGGCCCAAACAATCGGGAGAACGACATCCAAAGGATCGGTCGGCAGAATCAAGGCGCCGGGGCCGGGTTCGGTGTTCGAACCGCCTGAGGTCTTGAAGGTGAGAAACTCCCTCGGTAGCTTTTGGGAGAGGCTTGAAACGGTAACTGTTGTTTCCACCTTCGTCCCACCTGCTCCCAAGCCCACGAGGGCGCGAAGAAGGCGGCTTCCTTGATTCACACGATCGAAGGATCCCCCAACCAACCAATACGGACCCTTCGGCACATTGACGCCCTCTGGCAAGGATTCGGCAACGAAGCCCGCCTCGTTGAGCCTTTTCACAATGTCACCGGAAAGTTGCCCAGTGATTTTTTTGCGGAACTCGAAGAGCGAATCGCTCTTGCGGTCTACTCGAAAATTCGAGTCCTGACCTTTGAAGTCCTGAACATATATTTTTTGAGGCGCTTCGAAGCGGGAGATTTCCATCTCGCGCTGCTTGTAGATGCTCACCGATCCGCAAGAGCAGAGGAGAGCGGCTGAACTAAGAATAGAGGTAATGTTTGTGATTTTCATCCCCGCCAGAATAACGGCACTTTGCTCATTCGATTCTCAAATAGTGACGATTGGTAAATGGGAGTGATGAACGGCTTCAAGGAATGATGATCTGTCGAGCAGTTGCTTTTGCTCTGGGGGTGGGTCGGACGAGACCCTTTAGATTTGAAAATCCGCATCCGATCCGGCCAGCTTCATAGGAGTGGCAAACGGAATCGGGAGGCCATCTTGGCGGAGTTTTTTGAGGGAGACTTCGGAGACTTGGGCGAGGCTGTAACGATCGAGAATGTTGGCGATGGCGTTACGCACATCGAGCATGAGAAGACGAAGACCGCAGTGCTCCTCGTCGGGGCAGGAGCATTTGGTGTAGGCCGTATGGCTCACGCATCCGATCGGCGCGAGCGGGCCGTCAATGAGACGCACGACCTCGCCCATCGAGATGTTTTCCGGAGGCTTCGCGAGGAAGAATCCACCGTGCTTGCCGCGCTTGCCATCGACGATGCCGGCCTCTCGGAGTTGAACGAAAATCTGCTCCAAAAACGGGAGGGGGATTTTTTCCCGCGCGGAAATCTCTTTAAGAGGAATGAGATCTCTACCGGCCTCTCGGGCAAGAACCATGTCGATCAACGCACGCAGGGCATATTCGCCGCGTTTGGTCAGTTTCATGGGCGCTCCAGGGCGAGGTGTGTTGAGGAAGAACCGAGCATAGGCCGATTTTATAGGCGTGTTTTTTGGAATTGAAAGACGCGATTCAGCTACGAGCACTTGTTAGTTTAAAACTAATGATTACTTTGTTTCTTCATTATTCCCGAATGCAGCATGCAAAGTTAATGTGGTATTTATGATGTTATTTCCATTCGCTGAATATTGGTGGTTCTACGCTTCGTTTATTGTTTTTGTCCTCATCGTGCTTGCGCTCGACCTCGGAGTTTTTCACCGCAAGGCGCATGAGGTGGGATTCCGCGAGGCGCTCACTTGGAGTGTCATCTGGGTGTCGATGGCAGTGGTTTTCGGCCTCGCGTTCCACGAATTCGCGATCTACCGCCTCCAAAACTGCGAGCGACTCTTGGCGATTCCGGGATTCAATCCGCTTGAGGCCGCCCAGCGGAGCACACTGCAGTTTTTTACCGGCTACATCGTCGAGAAGGCTCTCTCGGTGGATAACATCTTCGTGTTCGTGGTGATTTTCACCTATTTCAATATTCCGAGCAAATACCAGCACCGGGTGCTCTTTTATGGCATTCTGGGAGCCCTAATCTTCCGCTGCATCTTCATCGCCATGGGCTCGATTCTGATCCAATACTACTGGGTCGTCATCCTCTTCGGCGTGTTCCTGATTGTGACCGGCATAAAAGTGCTTCTTGCACCGGAAAAGCCGGTTGAACCCGATAAGAACCCAGTCTTGAAACTCCTTAAAAAGTTCCTGCCTGTCAGTCCACACCTTGATGGTCAAAAATTCTTCACCAACCACAATGGCGTCCGCATGGTGACCCCGCTATTGGTCGCACTGATCTTGGTGGAAATCTCGGATATCGTCTTCGCGGTTGACAGCGTGCCGGCCATCTTCGCAATCACGAAGGAACCGCTTATCGTATTCACTTCGAATATCTTCGCTATCCTCGGGCTCAGAGCCATGTTTTTCCTCTTGGCGGGCGTCGTTCACAAGTTCCGCTTCCTGAAATACGGCCTCGGACTCGTGCTCGTCTTCGTGGGCCTCAAGATGGTCTGGCTGAACCAAGTCTTCGGCGGTCATTTCCCGATCGGATGGTCCCTCGCCATCATCTCGACACTCATAGGCGGCTCGATTTTGGTTTCATTCATACTGCCGGAGAAGAAGCACTGAGGCAGAAAGCAGGATCGTTTGTAGATTTAGACACAGGTCGTGGCGCCCTACCCTTGTCCCTTGGTCTGCTTTACCTGCCGTTGAGAGGTTTTGCGTCGGGAGAGGCCGGTGGCCCTTCTGCAGGCTCGGCAGGGCTTGCCGAGGAACGGAATTCCGTATGCCGCACCAAGCCACCGGGCCGCGCTATATAGCCTGCGACTCCGGTGCAAACGACGCCCGCCATCGCCGAGGCCACCGCAAGCGGCACAGTGGCTGTCGGCCATCGCCGGGGGACTGTGATTGCGAGGCCGGCCAATCCAGCCATGGTATAAAAGACCCATACTGTGTTGTCTGCGCGGTCCATGTGCTCGTCCAACCAATCGGAGCCGGAATCATCTGAAATCTTGCGAATTGATTTGTAGGCTGCCGAGCCCGTTTCATAGACCGGCCATGCGGAAAATCCAGCCACGAGCAGGATCACCAAACCGGGTAAAAGCGCGGCCCGCTGTCGCACCCCCAAACCGACAACTAAAGCCACCACTCCCATGGCTGTGCCGATGATGGGCAGGTGATTGATCAGCAGATGCTGATACGCCGGATTTTGGAGTTCAGCGAGCACTGGAAATAAGGCGCGCCAGTTGGAAAATCTTCCAAAGGCGAAAGCGGGTTACTGCTTGTCAGCAGCTTTGGCGACCGCCGCGTTAAACTTTTTCATGCCCTCAGCGGGGTTTTTTTGAAACTCTTTTTTGCACTCTCGGCAACAGAATTTGATTTCCTGGCCTTCATAGATGAAAACGACCGGCTTGCCCATCTCGCCCAACTTGTCGCCCGAGATGAAGCAGGTTTGAAGCGGATAATGCTTAGGAGCAGCATCGGTGGCTTGAAGAACGAGTGGCGCAGCAATCATCATTGTAAGTGCCGCGAGGAGTTGAGTGGTTTTCATGAAAAAAGATAAAATGTTCGTTGGATAAGATGAAATGAAGCAGGTAAGCGCCTGTAGTCAACAAAAGGATGGGGAGAAACTAAGGGCGGTGTTCACTGTAGTTTAAATTTACCTCTTTGAGCAATTTCGCAAAAAAGCATGGTTTTTTAAAAATACGCTTTTTGATTTCTCACACAAAAAGAACGCTTCCTTGAATAATGAACTGAAGTCGTCTTAAAGCGTCTGCTTTTCAATTTTAAATGCAATGCATTCGTAGAGAACGCGATTTGGCGCGTAGTGGCTACTGCTGCGTTTCACCACGCTGAAATCACCACACAGCGCATGGCCTGATTTTTCCATTTCGTGATCCAGATTTTGGAAAGCCTCGAGCACTTCGACGAGGCTGGAATTTTGAGAAAGAACAAGCGGACGGGAGCCGGGAGAAATCAGGATGGAAAATGCCTCGATGCTCTCGACCAGAGTTCCGCCCGGAAAGACCATGCGCGTTTCCACTGTTTGCACAGAGGCCTGGCGGGCTTCCAGCTTGATCATGCGCGCCATAGATTCGGGCGCGACCGAGTCGATGGCGTGCGCGATGGCATCGAGGAGGGCATTCCGAATTTTGGAGAGCTCGGTGAGTTCCTGTGGGCGCTGTAAATCAGCTTTCGAGTTAATGGCTTTCGCGAGGAGCGAGATTTCCTTTAAGTAGGCGTGGCGTTGAGAGTCCGGCACATAATACATCACAACGAGATGAACCGGCATGGAGTCGGAAGCTTCAAAATCTATTCCAGTGGGACTCCAGCCAACCGCACAATAGAGCTCGCCCGAGAGCTTCGTGGTGGCATGGGGGCAGGCCCACCCCTTGCCGATCGCGGTCGAGTGCGCCATTTCGCGGTTGAGGGCGTTTTCGGTGATGCCTTCGTCATTTGGCACATCAGGAATAGCTTCAAGCAAGGTCCCGAGAAAGCGCAGGGCATCGGTTTTGTTATTGTTTGGAAGCTCGACAAGGCGGCCTTCTTGCAGAGCGTTGAGAAGTGCTTTCATGTCACGAGTGGATTAATCGATGCCGTATTTTTTGGCGAACCACGCATTCACAAGGTGGGTGAGCGTGGAGTAACACACTATCGTTAGCGCGATAAAAAACCAATAGGATGCAGGCAACGGAACAAACCCCATGAATTCCGCAATCTTGGGAATGTAAGGAAGTGCCGATCCCATAGCTATAACGGCGATTGTGGTTCCCAGTAATGCCGGGCTTGCGCAACTTTGAAAAAACGGGATTTTCCGCGTGCGAATGATATGCACCACCAAAGTCTGCGTGATAAGAGATTCGACAAACCACCCGCTGTGGAAAAGCGCGGCAGCGTAGCTGGCATCGGGAGCAATGCAAGGCCCTCCGGGAAACCGCGCACCCAGTGCCGCAGGAGCGGCCATAGCGAGGTCGTGGCAGTTGAAGTAAAACAACATCAGTGCGAATGTCGTGTAGTCGAATATGGAGCTGATCGGCCCGACAAACATCATGAAGCGCCGAACGTTGGCGAGGTTCCATTTTCTTGGCTTTTGTAAATATTCCTCATCCACGTTGTCTGAGGTGATGCCTGTCTGGGAAAGGTCGTAAAGGAGGTTGTTGACCAGAACCTGGATGGGGGCCATCGGCAGAAATTTGAGAAAGTAGCTGCTCCCCATCATGCTGAACATGTTCCCGAAGTTCGAACTCGAGCCCATGCGGATGTATTTTGTGATGTTCGCAAAAACCTTGCGACCCTCGAGAATTCCATCCCCCAGAACCATGAGACTGCGTTCCAGAAGGATGATATCGGCGGATTCCTTGGCGATATCGACTGCGGTGTCCACCGAAATTCCAACATCCGCAACCCGCATGGAAAGAGCGTCGTTGATTCCGTCACCCATGTAGCCAATGACATGTCCCCGCTTTTGGAGCGCAACGATGATGCTTTCCTTCTGTGAAGGAGAGAGGCGTGCGAACACCGTTGTCTTCTCGGCAAGTTGTCCGAGTTCGTCGTCGTTGAGGTCGAGGATTTGGTCGCCAGTGATGATCTCGCCGGCTTCGAGGTGGACATCGCGGCAGATTTTGCGTGTCACAAGCGCATTATCGCCGGTTAGGATTTTTGTCGCGACGCCATAATTTGCCAGGGATGCTATGGCACTGCGGGCGGATTCTTTCGGAGGATCCAGAAACGCGATGTATCCCAACAAAACAAGGTCTATTTCATCCTGGATGGAGAACTTGGTTTTTTCTCGTGGGAATTCCCGGTAGGCGATGCTGAGAACCCGGTAGCCATCGCGGCTCAAGGCCTCGTATTCCTCGAGGAGGTCGTTTTTGATGAGGTCGATCATCATGAACACCTCGTCATCCACCTGATAATGTGTGCAGGCTTTGTAAATGTCCTCGACCGCGCCTTTGCAAATCAGAACGTGGTCGCCCTCATAGTCGACCACCACTGACATGCGCTTGCGCTGAAAATCAAACGGAATCTCGTCCACTTTGTGGCAACCCCGGTCGACATCCAGTTCGGTGTGGTTGAGGATAGCCCGGTCCAAAAGGTTGTGCAGACCTGTCTGGTAGTAGCTGTTCATGTAGGCGTATCGCAACACATCGCCGCTGTCCCGCCCTGTGACATCCACATGTTTCTCGAGAATGATTTTGTCTTGAGTGAGTGTTCCGGTTTTGTCCGTGCAAAGGATGTCGATGGCGCCAAGGTTTTGGATCGAATTGAGTTTTTTCACGATCACTTTCCTTTTTGACATGGAGAGAGCGCCTTTGGAGAGATTCACGGCCACGATCGTAGGAAGCATTTCCGGCGTCATCCCAAGCGAGATGCTCAATGAGAAAAGCAGCGCCCCGGTCCAGTCGTTTTTCGTGAGCCCGACAATGAGAAAAACAGCGCCCACCATGAAAAGCATGAATCGGATCATCAGCCATGTGAACCCCGAGATCCCGCGGTCGAAATCGGTTCTCACAGGAGCGCCGCCGAGTTTTTCCGAGATCGAACCGAAGTGTGTGCGGGTTCCTGTGTTGACCACGAGCGCCTTTGCACTGCCGCTCACGACATTGCTCCCTTGAAATACAGCGTTTGGCATTTCAATGACGGCGCATGAGGAAACCGGCGGCGCCTCGGCAAACTTTTCAACCGGCATGGCTTCACCTGTCAGGGAAGACTGGCTTACGAAAAAATCTTTCGCCGTCAGCAAGCGCAGGTCTGCCGGAATGATCGATCCCGCCTGAAGGACAACGATGTCGCCGGGGACGATTTCCGAGATGGATATTTCGATCTCGCGGTTGCCGCGGAGCACTTGGCAACTGCTATGCACCATCGCGTTCAATTTCTCCACCGCTTGGCTGGATCGGCTCTCCTGATAATAGGAGAGACTGACCGATATGATCACCATTGCGCTAACAATGGTGGCAGAAGCCGGGTTGCCAGTTGCCAGTGAGACCCCGGCGATGATCAGGAGTTGAATGACGAGAGGGTTTTTACACCGCATCAAGATTTCCGTGAGAAAACCGTGCTTTCGTTGGTGCCCAAAATTATTGGGTCCCCAGGCCGCTCGAAGGGACTCGAGATCTATTTCCTCAAGCCCCTCCTCGCGTGTCTTCATATGATCCAAGGCCTCTGCATGGGTCATGCAACAAACTTGAAGCAGCAGTCTCTCGTGCTCCGTTATAGATTCACGAGCCGCCATTTTGGCTTGAGAGAGCCCCACTGGCGTGATTTTCCCAAATGACGAAATCTTCAACATGTTGCGCAAAGCTAAAAAACCATCGGAAGTCCGAAGGCTAACCATCCTCTTGCCGAGAAGTGAGCCGGACCAGTAGTGTTTTAACCTTATGGCTTTTGAAACGGGCTGGGAATGAATCCCAGAGTTCTGATCACAAGGGTGTTCTGCCGTTGACGCGAAGGAAACAAAAAAAGCACCTATGAGGAATGATACCAAAAAATGGTGTCTGACGAGATGGTTAGCCTTTGTGCGTCCACAGCAGGAAAGAGAGTGAGCGAGTGAACCTCAGCGTCGGTCGCGGAGTTTGAGTTTACCGGATCATCTCATTGTGCTCCCCAACGACTGGAGGCGATTCAACATGAACTTGCTAGGAAGTCCGAGCTTCAGTTCTGACGCTGAAGCCCAGCGATCAAGCGCAGCGGGTCAAACTTTTCGCTTGGTCCCTGCAGGCACGATCTCCCGGATGACATCGGCAGGTGGGTGAAATTACAGAGCAGAAGGTTTCAACTGGGTTCCTTTTTTGCTAAGAGAAAGAAAAATCGGCAGCACGACGAGCACGAGTGGAAGTTGAAAGACCAATCCTGAAATGATGGCGATGGCGAGGGGTTGGAGCATTGCGGAACCTTCACCAAGGCCGAAGGCGAGGGGCGCAAGGGCCAGAATTGCGGCGAATGTTGTCATAGCAATCGGGCGCATGCGATTCACTCCAGCCTGTATAAACCGATCCGCCGACTCGGGCAGTTCAAGGTATTCGGAGTAATAGAAGATGGCTACTTCGGTTACGATGCCAAGGACCATGGTCATCCCCATCCGAGAGGTGATGTTGAATTCCGTTCCTGAAAGCCACAGGCCCAAATAGACCCCTGCGACAGCGAGGAGCGTCGTGGCAAGCATAGCTCCAGCGACACGGAAGCTTTCGTAGAGAAAAAGCAGGAGGAGAAAAACCAGAGCCGCAGCAATAACGAGAATGATGCTGAGTCCGCGAAAAGCGATTTGCTGCTGTTCGTAGAGTCCGCCTAGAGAAAATTGGACATCGTTGGGTAGAAGACCAGGTTGGGACAGCGCATGCTTCACGTCGGCGACCGTTGAGCCAAGATCGCGACCGGAAATCCGCGCTGTGACGGCGACCATGCGCTTGAGGTCGTCACGAGTGATTTCCGGCTGACCTGTGACCGAACGCACCGTGGCGACGCGTTTGAGCGGAAAGAGATGCCCGTCGGGGGCTCGCAAGTGAAAAGAACCAAGATCGGATTCGGTTTTTCGATCACTTTCGGGAACCCACACTCGCACGCCAATCACCTTGGGTCCACTTTGGATGGTCGTCGTAACGGTCCCACTGAGAAAATCTTTGACCGCCTTGGTGATGGCATCAGGGTCCATTCCCTCGAGAGCCGCTTTAACGCGATCGACTTCGATGTTTAAGGCATCGCCGGCAGGGATAATGCCATTATTGACTTCGACAACGCCACTGACCTTCGAAATGGAATCGGCGACCGCGGCTGCCGTTTTCTCCAGAACCGCTTCGTCATCGGAGTAGAGTTTGATTTCGATGGGCTGCGGGACACTGGTCAGATCGCCAATGAGATCCTCCATGAGCTGGAGAGTTTCGATTTTTAATCCGGGAATCGTCTCTTCGACTTTGGCGCGAACCTCGCTCATGATCTCCTCGATTTCACGGCGTGGCTGGGGTTTCAGTCGCACAAAAAAGTCTCCAAGATTGGCCTCTGAAATGCCGCCGCCCAGTTGAAGCCCAGTCCGACGTGAATAGGTGAGCACCTCTGGTGTTGACTGTAAAATGGCTTCTACCTTGCGCAGGAGACGATCCGTCTCGGAGAGCGAAGTCCCGGGCGGCGAAAGATAATCCAGAATAAAACCGCCTTCGTCCATGACAGGCATGAAGCCCGTTGCCCCATTTTTGAAACCCAGGAATCCCCCAACCAGGAGCGGAGCGATGAAAAGGAGTGCCAAGAGAGGCGTGGCAATCAGTCGGCGCATTCCGCGTTCGTAAAGCCGTTGAATGCTCCGAAAGATCGAGCCACTCTCGTCGATATTCCCATCGCGGGCAGAGAGGAATCGCGCCGCCAAGATCGGGACTCCGACAAGCGTAACGAAAAATGAGATGACCAGACTCGATGCCATGGTCAGCGAGAGGGCCTTGAAAAATGCGCCGGTGACTCCCGAGAGGAAAGCAAGCGGCGTGAAGATGATAATCGTCGCAGCCGACGAGCCCGCCAGCGGTCTCGAAAACTCTGCTGCAGCAACAAGGACGCGCGATCGAATGTCACCCCGTCCCTCCTCGCGGATTCGCCGGATGATGTGCTCGATCATCACAATCGCATCATCAATAATTAAACCAACCGCCGCAGCCATCCCCCCGAGGGTCATGATGTTGAAACTCATGTTGAGCACGGAGAGCAGTAGGATAGTGGCCGCTAAAACAGATGGCACTGTGAGCACCGCGATCAAAGTCACTTTCCAATTGCGCAGAAAGACGAGTAAAATCAGCGCGGCCAGGGCGACGCCAATGAGCACGGCGTCGCGGGCGCTGGAGGCTGAGGCCGTGATGAGGCCGCTTTGGTCATACCAGTTTGCTACATGAACATCTGAGGGGAGATGTTTTTCCAACTCCGCGAGCTTGGATTTGATCCCGGCTGCAATTTGCACAGTGTTCCCGCCAGGCTGCTGATAGACTTGGAAGATCACCGCGTCGCGTCCGTCAGCTGTCACTCGAATCCACTGCGGCTCAGTCGAGACATCGACCGTGGCAACATCGTCGAGCAGCACGACGCCCTCTGGAGTCGAACGCAGAACCGTCTTGGGAATCTCTTCGATTTTTTGAAATCGTGTATCGGAAAGAACCAAGTAGAATTTATCATTCTCCTCGATGTGGCCTACTGCGGTGAGGACATTCGAAGCAGAGAGGGCTGCGGACACATCGGACAGTGTGAGGCCGAAGGACTGAAGCTTGGCAGGATCGGCGGTGACGCGAAACTCCTCATTCTCACCGCCCTGCACGCCAATCCGTGAAACGCCGTTGACGGTCGTGAGAGCCGGTCGGAGTGTGTAGAGGGCGAGATCACGCAGCTCGCCAAGCGAGTGCGTGCCTGACGTCAGGCTGAAGGCGATGACCGGGAAAACCGATGGATCCATTCGTTCCACTCCAAAGACCGTGCCTGGAGGCAGCAAGGGAATGATCTTGTTGACCTCAGACTCGACTTGGAGCAAGCCGCTCGTCATGTCCTCGCCCCAGTCGAAACTCACGCTGATCTCCGCACTTCCACGACTCGTCGTCGAGCGCACGCCGCGCACTCCGGGAACCGCCCGGACGGCTTCTTCCACAGGCGTTGTGACTTCGACAACCATTTGCTCGGCAGGCCGGTCGCTGGCCTCGAGGCTGATGCGAACGCGCGGAAAGCTGAGCTGCGGAAAAAGGCTGACTGGCAATTGAAAACTGCTGACCACCCCGGCGATGGCGAGCACACCGAAGAGAAAAAGCAAGGACCTTGTGTGCCTGTGGATCCAATCTGTGAAACTCACGGCGCGACCTCCACGGCCATCCCGTCCTCGAGTTCATAATTGCCCAGCGATACCACGGCCTCTCCCTCTTGAAGGTCGGAGTCGAGCACCTCAGCTTCTCCACCCGAGACGATCCCGAGACGCACTGCGTGGGCCACGGCGTGGCCTTCACGAATCGTGAATAATTGCCAGCCATCGTCCTTCGGAAGTAGAGCAGATCGCGGAACGACGAGCGCGTTTGCGGACTCGCGACCGATCTCCGCTCGCAGGTATCCCTCCAGCAAAAGGCCCGTGTCAGCCGGAAGTTTGACATAGACATCCACGAGGCGGCTGGTTGGGTTGATGCGGAACGTTACGAGGCGAACGGTTCCCTTGATCTCACGATTACCCGGCTGATTCACTGGAAAAAGGGAGACCGTCATGTTTTTGGAAATCGCCGCGACATCTTCCGGCTCGACCCCGATCTTAGCCTCGACCTCGTTCTTTGCTATAATCTCGAGAAGCGTGTTTCCGGCTGGGACAGCCTGACCATCCTGCACCGCAAGGCTTGCGACGATCCCCTCCGATGCGGCCCGAACGACTCCGGCACTGTCAGCCCCCTCGTTTTCTAAGCTGGCCAATTGGAGCTCCGCCTCCGTTGCTGCTTTCTGCGCGGTGTTGAGTTCCTGATTCGTTGCGAGCTTCATCTCGAAACGTTCCTTGGTTTGTTGGAATTCCTTGCGCGCGAGTTCCGCCGCGCCGCGTGCCTGATTCACCAGCAATTGCGTGGCCGGGCTGGCGGCTATTTCGAGCAATGGCTCATCTTTTTGCACCACCTGCCCGGGAGCGACGAGGACATGGTTGACCCGCGCCTCGTAAGCAAGCGAGGCTGTTTGGAGTTTACCAGGCTGTGCGATCACGCTGCCATAGGCGGTGATCACTTCCACAATCGTTTTGCGCACGACTTTCGTGGTTTCGACAGAAGCCGTGGAATTTTCTGCTTCGGTTTCCTTCTCGGGCGAGGCTTCTGGTGCGCCATGGTGAAGCCAGAAAAAGGCCGCGACAGCTGCAAGAGCAAGGAGGATTGTGGCGGTGAGGACGCGGCGTAGGTTCATGAGAGTCGGGCTTGAGGGAGATAGCGGCCTGAGGCGATTTCCAAAGCGATCCAGGCCTCGACCAGTTGTTGTTTAAGTTTGAGAAGTTCGACCTTCCGGAGGATCAGATTGTAACGACTTTGGTAGTAGCTGATGACATCGGTGTTTCCTTCATCCAGTGCGGCCTTGGCAGTCGCAACGAGGCGCTCGAGCGCCGGCACGGCTTTCTCCGCCTCGGCAACTTGGGCATTCAGCAAGCGGATGTCGGATAGGGCGGTCGCGATGTCGGATCGCGCCTGAAAAACCCGCGCAGTGTATTCGTCAAAAAGCTTCTCCCGGGTTGCACGCTCAGTGCCGATTGTCCCTTGGTTTCGGTCGAAAATCGGAATATCGACGGTGACTCCATAGCCCAGCGTTTGGACATTCGAGGTGTCGCCAGCACGGTTAAAACCGAGGGAGATTTTTGGAAACTGTGCGAGAATCGCAGCACGCAGGCTGGCATCCTGACTTTCGTATCCGGCCTTGAGCGCCAGAAAATCCAGACGACGCGTCTCCAAACCAACGGTTAATTCGGACTCCGAGGGTGGCAGGAACATTGCAGACAGCCGAGGGGTTTCTACTCGAGCGGGTGTGCCCGGAGGAAAACCCATAGCGCGATTCAATGCGAGTCGTTCTTTCGCGAGTTCCTGTTCAAGCCCAAGCGCAGTCAACCGGGCATCCGCGCTCGTCGACTCCGCTGCAGACAAATCCAGAACCGTCTTCTCATGAAGGTCCACCGCTTTTTTGAGCGTGACCACAGTTTCGCGTAGCGCCTGATCGGCTTCCTGAGCCGCTGCCAGCTCGGCTTCCAGCGAGGCCACTTTGAAAACTGAAATGCGCGCCGCCTGAGCCGCCTGCCATTCCACCCAGGCAACATCGAGATCCACCGATCGGACATTCGCACGGGCCGATTCGATTTTCGGCAACAATGTGATGAGTGAGGTGATATCCCAGCTCGCGCCAAAACCATACGCTGCGACCGTCCCGGCGGTATTGCCACCAACCACGAAATCCCGCCCGTAGGCGACTTGCGGGTTTGGCAACACACCGGCCTGCACAAGCTGCGCTGTGGCCAACCCCCTGCGGTCACGCTCCGCTCGCAGCGTCGGATTGAGAAGCACGGCCAGGACAGCCGCCTCATCGGGATTCAACCCGTTGCGCAAATCTATCTTCACTGGACGAAGAATAGGATGCTCGAGCTTCAACGCCTCCACTTGCAAGACCGCCACCTTCGGCACTTTCAGGTTAGCCTCGACAGCCGCCGTCGTAAGAGGCTTGGGATGATAGATCGAGCAGCCAACCAGTGCGCTGAGGAGAATGAACGGCAAGAAACATTTCAGTAAATCGCGGCGTGGCGACAGCGTCTCCTCGTCTGGCACAGACCACAGATCCCCTTGGTCGCATGAACGAACGCTGCGGCGCATGGCCGGAGGAAAGGATATTCCTTTGCGAATTTCTGAAAACTTCACCTCCCTAAGTATACCGGCGAAAGAATGACGGCATTGCGTTACGGGACATGACGATTTTGTCATCCGTCTCCACCTAACATGAAACTCCGGGGCTGCTGGTCACGGAAGCCGACGAGGACGCGGGAAAAAAGTAGACGCCGCTGTTGAATTCCCAGGGTTGTGAAAAATCTTTCAATGTCCGGGCTTTCAGATAGGAATCACTAGATGCGCGCTTTGGTAGTCGAAGACGAAAAACCGATCGCAAACTTAATAAAAAGAGCACTCACCGAGTCGGGATGGGCTGTGGACGTCCTCCGCCATGGCGACGAAGGCCTGGCCGCTCTTCGGGAGAGGCCTTACGACGTGGCAATTCTCGACGTGATGCTTCCCGGTCTGGATGGCCTTGCGATCACAAGACGTCTGCGCGCAGATTCCAACCCAGTTCCCATCATCCTTGTGACCGCCCGCGCTGACGTTTCGGAAAAAGTTGAGGGACTTGAGGCGGGTGCTAATGACTATATCTGCAAGCCCTTCGCGGTGGAGGAACTTGTCGCACGGGTGCGTGCCTCGGTGCGCCACCGGAGCGGGGACTCGCTCACCGTCTACCGCTTGGCGGATCTCACGATGGATGTGGCTCGCCGCCGGGTATGCCGTGGAGACGGTCAGCGCATCGACCTGACCGCTCGTGAATTCGCCCTGCTGGAGCTGTTGCTGCGGTCACCGGGACACATATTTACCCGCACGCAAATTTGCGAAAAAGTGTGGGAGTATCACTTCGAGCCCGGCACAAATGTCGTGGATGTCTGCGTGCAGCGCCTGCGCCGCAAGCTCGACGATGATTTCGAGCCCAAGCTCATCCAAACGCTGCGCGGGGTTGGCTACAGCCTTTCCGAGAGCAGCCTGTGAAGACCCCATCCCTCCGGCTTAAGTTCGCTGTGGCCGTGAGCGTCCTTGCCTCCGGCATCGTCATTCTATTCGCGGTTCTCTCGGCGGAATGGTTCTACCAGGAGCAGCTCGACGCTGAGCACGAGGCCAGGGGAATTGCCTTGACGCCCAAGCAAATTGCCGATGTCCAGGGCGATGTCGGAGAACTCGTCGGGGTCTATCTGATCGCCCTACCGCTCGCGGCGTTGGCCGTGGCGGCCGGCGCGTGGATGATGGCGGGCTGGCTGACCAATCCCCTGGCCCGGCTTGCCGCCGCCGCCCAACGCATCGACGCGCACACACTCAGCGAACGGCTCCCGGAGCGCCGGGAATCCGACGAGATCGCCCGACTCACCCGCGTCCTCAACGACCTGATCGAGCGCCTAGAATTGAGCTTTTCCCAAGCCCGCCGGTTTTCTGCGGATGCCTCGCACGAGTTACGCACCCCGCTGGCCATCATGCGGGCGCGCCTTGAAATCGCCCTGCAGGCCGACCCCTCAGGACAGCAGGCGGCTTTTTTCGTCACTCTCCTCGACGACGCCCATCGGTTAGCCACGATCCTCGAGAAGCTGCTCCTCTTGGCGAAGGCGGATGCGGGAAAATTGCTAACCGCCACCGAGACCGTGAATATGAGTGCTATCCTCGCGGGCATCGTGGAGGATTTTTCGGGCGTTGCTGCCGGGAGGGAGGTGCAGCTCGCGGGGCCGATAACTCCGGGCTTGCAGGTGCGCGGGGATGCAGGCTTGCTGCAGTTGCTGTTCATCAATCTTTTCGACAACGCGCTTAAATACAACTGCAGCGGGGGACGGATCGATGTTGTTCTGGAGCGTCGCGGGGATCGGATGGAATTCACGATACGGAACACGGGTCCCGCCATTCCAAAGGACCTGCAGCCCCGGCTTTTTGAGCGGTTTTTCCGGGCCGACGAATCGCGTGATCGGGAGTCGGGCGGCACGGGACTGGGGCTCAATCTTGCCAGAGAAATCGCCCTCGCACACGGAGGGCAGCTGGATTGTCTTTTTTCTGCCGAGCGAGGCACCGCATTTCGGGTGGTTTTACCGATGTTCGATGGCCTGAAAGCAGCCCGGTCACCGGGTTAACAAATTTGTCATGCCGACGCTGTAAGTCGTGTCATTTGTTTGCGGTTATCTTTGTGCCCATGCGAAAAAATTCTTTATTGCATGGTCGGTGTTTCCTTCTGTTGGTGTGCGTGTCGATGTCATTGGCTACCGCCTTGCGGGCCGATCTCGTGCTTGAAACGGAGACCGCCGAGTTGGGCAAGCAGGGGCATTTCGCTTTCAGTTTCGCCACGCAATTCGAGCACGAAAAGGACGGCGGAAAAACCGCATTTACCCTCAATCAATTCGAGTATGCCATCACGGATCGATCGGAACTGCTCGTTGAGCCGTTTTTCTACGAGTGGAGCAAACCTGCGGGCGGCCCGCTTGTTCAAGGAATGGGTGACTTAGAGATCACGCCGTCCTACATGGTGCTGCTCGAAAAGCCTTACATACCGGCCACCGTGCTCGCGTTCAAATTAAAAGTTCCCACCGCCACGAATCGGAACATCGGCACGGGAAAGTTCGACTACCAGCCGTATGTCATCCTCGGCAAGAAAATCGGTCATTGGATTCTTAATGCAAACTTCGGCTACGACATCGTGACGTCGCCCCCGGGCAACCCTTTGCGCAACCAGTTCATCTATGATTTCTCCGTCGAGCGGGAGATCACCGAGAAATGGAGCGTGTATGCGGAGGTCTTCGCCAACTCAATTCCGGCTGTGGGTGAGGCAGCAACCTCCTCTGTGGCGGTCGCCACCGAGTATCGTTTCACAGAAAACTTCAATGCATTCGTGAGCGTGGGCTACGACACAAACGGACTTTTTAACGTTCGGCCCGGATTTAATCTCGAATTTTAAGCGCCTTTGTGCACGGCGTGGATGTCCCGAAATTCCTCGATACTGTCTCCGTGAAAAAGGACGCCCCATATTGACGCGCACGATCAACAGAATGACAAACCACCCAGCCTGGTTGTGGTGTAGGGATTTCTGAAGTAGAATTGAATCCAATTTGAGTCACCCCCAATAAGAGTAAGTTCGAATTCCAAATGAAAACCAAAAACTACACCAAGTCGCTTCTTGCCATCACCTTCATAGGCAGCGCCAATCTCCTCGCCCTTCGCGCAACCGAAGAAACCCAAGCACAACTCCTTGCTCAAGCAAAGATTACTCAGATCGCAGCAGAAAAGACTGCGCTCACGAAAGTTCCAGACGGAAAAACTAGCACCTCCGAGTTGGAAAAAGAACATGGCAAACTCATCTGGTCATTCGATATCGCCATGCCGAAGTCCAAAAGCATAACGGAGGTCCAGGTGGACGCGCTCAGCGGGAAGATCCTCTCCACCCAGCTCGAGACGCCCCAAGATCAAGCCAAAGAAGCTGCTGCTTATATGAAAGCAAAATGAAGCTTTCTAGATTTTTAGGTGCCGTGCTGTCTGCGGGTCTGCTCGCTGGCATAACGCTCGGCAGTCTCCTCCGCGATCCTATGCTTCGAGTAACTCATCATGGACTGTTTTGGTTAGAGGCTCACCCCGAAGCAAAAACAGACGGGGGCTTGACTCTCAAATCCCAGTCCAGCAGGCTCCGGGCGTGAAGACAACCGCTTCCAACCTCAAACTCCGAGCCAACGCACCAGAGCAGCGAAGACGATTTCTTTTCAGCTAGTTAAATTCCATTTTCTGGCAGTGAAATACTCCATTCCCATGCTCAGGCTTAAAAGAGTATTATTTCTCATTGGAGCCTTCGTTTTTGGTCTGCAAGGAGGTGGGGACCTCTACTCTCAAATCTTGTTTGATAATACCAAGGCAGAGCAGTCCGGAAATGCGGATTGGATTATCGACAATACTTTTCCTGTTCCATCCCCCAGCATTACAGGCATCACCTCCAGCACTTCCGAAAACTACTGGACCGGAGCTTTGAGCACCTGGGGCGTCGAACTTGCGAAACTATGGAAAGCCGGTGTGATTTCTCTTGCCGGGAACGGTTTGGAAACGTTGCCCTCCAGTGGACGGATCACCTATGGAAATGGGACAAATTCGCAGGACCTTTCCAAATACAGCGTCTTTGTAGTTTGCGAGCCGAATATTCTTTTCACCGCAGCGGAAAAGGTGGCCATCCTGACTTTTGTGAAAAACGGGGGCGGACTTTTCATGTTGGCAGATCACACCGATTCCGACCGCAATTTTGATGGAGAAGACTCCTTGATGATCTGGAACGATTTGATGAGCAACAACGCGGTTGAAACGAATCCGTTTGGCATTTCCTTTAATTCGGACAGCACCACCCCGTATTCCGTTAGCGTCGACGGCTCGACCGGAAATCCCATCACCCGGGGGGTCGCTGGGACGGTATCCACCCTGCGATACGCCTCTGGTTGCACCATGACGATCAACGACACGACTAAGGCCCATGCAGCCGTTTGGTCCGGGAACGCAAGCACCAAGGTGATGATGTTATACGGGACATATGGAAAAGGGCGCTTTGTAGCGATCGGGGACAGTTCGGTAGCGGAGGACAGCACAAACTCTGGAGGCACGACCTATGATGGATGGACGAACACGGTGAGCAACGGTTATGCCGCCTTGAATGCGTCCATCTGGTTGCTCGAGAAGTTGATTCCTCCAACTGCAACTACGTCACCTGCGTCGAGCATTTCATCCACCTCGGTCACCTTGAATGGAACTGTGAATCCGAATGGGCTCAATACAACGGCCAAGTTTGTTTATGGAACTACCACAAACTATGGTTCAGTGATAAATGTGAATGGGAATTTGTCGGGGACAAATTCGACCAATGTGAGCGTGGGGTTGACCGGCTTGTCTGCTGGAACGACTTATCATTATGCATTGGTGGCAACAAACTCTGGGGGAAGCGCCCAAGGTGCAGATTTATCCTTTACGACATGGACGGCGTTGCAGGCATGGCGGCAACAGTGGTTTGGCACAACGATCAACAGCGGTTCGGCAGCAGATACTTATGTGAAAACTGGGGATGGGCTTTCAAACATTATGAAATACGCACTCGGATTGAACCCTCTTGTCGTCAGCAGTAATCCTATTTCGTTTAGTTTGTCTGGGAATTACCTGACGATGACAGTTCCTCGCAGCAGTAGTTCAACTGGGATCACCTATGCTTTGGAGTCCACCGGAAACCTGATGAATGGATGGAGCACTAATTCAATAGTCATTGATTCGAACACGCCGACCCTTTTGAAGGGGCACGATACGAATCCTGTGAGCGGGACTGGGCAAAGGTTTATGCGGCTAAAGGTTACCCAACCTTAACCAGACAAGTAGGTAGCGAACCCCGTCGAACTCATCCCGCTGATCGGCGGGGATGAAGATTATCACCGATTCTGGTTCGGGATCGGGCTGGGAGGCCAAGCGAGCCTTGATTCTTTGGGAGAGATCAAAACGACTTCTTTCACGAGTCCAAGTTTTTCGAAAATCCCGATCAACTAAGCCAATGAGTCGGACTGCGTCCATTGAATGCCGTGAAGGGCGGAGCGGGGGAAGGGGTGGCAGGTGTTATGCCAGCCTCTTCACACATCGCAAAAGTTCCGAGAATAAGATATTGACAGAAAATGGTTCACACCATAAAATCGAATTTCAAATGAAAACCAAAAACTACGCCAAATCGCTTCTCGGCATCGCCTTCATCGCCAGCGGCAGCCTCCTCAGCGCTCGCGCAGCCGAAGAAACCCAAGCGCAACTCCTTGCTCAGGCAAAGATCACTCAGATCGCAGCAGAAAAGACTGCGCTCACGAAAGTTCCAGACGGAAAAATTAGCACCTCAGAGTTGGAAAAAGAACATGGTAAACTCATCTGGTCATTCGATATCGCCATGCCGAAGTCCAAAAGCATAACAGAGGTCCAAGTGGACGCTCTCAGCGGGAAGATCGTTTCCACCCAGGTCGAGACGCCCAAGGATCAAGCCAAAGAAGCTGCCGCTGATATGAAAGCAAAATGAAAATTACTATATTTTTAGGTGCCGTGCTTTCTGCAGGTCTGCTTGCTGGCTGCGCAACGGACAAATGTGAAAAGTGGGAAAAATGCATTCCGATGTCTCAGCCCAAGGTGACGAAGCAAGCCGCACAAGAAGCTGCTCTTGCCAGGGTTCCTGGCACTGTTAAGGGGGGCGAACTTGAGAAGTATAAAGGGAGGTTCTATTGGTCGTTCGACATCGCCACGAAAGGTTCTACCGAGATCACCGAAGTTGCAGTCGATCCCGATACCGGCAAGGTCGTTTGGATGGGGGTGGAAAAGCCTGCCTCCAGACAGAAGCATTAGTCGGATCGCACGCGCCCCGAAATTGCCATCGAGTATTTTCTACGCATCATCTCACGGCGTGCTTCAGCCGAAATCTTGCTTCTCAGGCAGGTCCTATATGATCACCATTGCGCTGACAATGGCGGCAGAAGCCGGGTTGCCAGTTGCCAGTGAGACCCCGGCGATGATCAGGAGTTGAATAACGAGAGGGTTTTTACACCGCATCAAGATTTCCGTGAGAAACCGTGCTTTCGTTGGTGCCCAAAATTATTGGGTCCCCAGGCCGCTCGAAGGGACTCGAGATCCATTTCTTCAAGCCCCTCCTCGCGTGTCTTCATATGATCCAAGGCCTCTGCATGGGCCGTGCAGCAAACTTGAAGCAGCAGGCTCTCGTGCTCCGTTATAGATTCGCGGGCCGCCATTTTGGCTTGAGACAGCCCTACTGGCGTGATTTTTCCAAATGACGAAATCTTCAACATGTCGCGCAAAGCTAAAAAACCATCGGAAGTCCGAAGGCTAACCATCCTCTTGCCGAGATGTGAGGCGGACCAGTAGTGTTTTAACCTTATGGCTGTTGAATTGGGCAGGGAATGATTGAAATTTTAGGGCATGAAACGTTGGCGCTGCATCCCGTCAGTCAGAATTTTAATTTTATGAATACAACATTACTTGTTTTGGCTGCCGGCATGGGCAGCAGGTATGGAGGATTGAAGCAGATGGACGGCGTAGGGCCGGGCGGGGAGACCCTGCTGGACTACTCGGTGTATGATGCGGCGCTTTCTGGCTTTGACCGGGTTGTGTTTGTGATTCGGCGGGATTTTGAGGAGGAGTTCAAGGACCGCGTGGGCCGTCGCTACGAGGATCGCTTGGATGTGGGCTATGCCTTTCAGCAACTCAATGATCTGCCGGAGGGCTTCAACGTGCCGGAAGGCCGCACAAAACCTTGGGGCACGGGACACGCTATTCTCGCAGCCGGCGATGCGGTCGATTCCCCGTTTGTGGCGATCAATGCGGATGATTTTTATGGTCGGGATGCGTTTGCGGCTGTCGGCGGATTTTTGAAAGCCCATGAGGAAAACGGAACGCGTTTTTGCATGGGCGGCTACAGACTTGATGCGACTCTCTCCGAGCACGGCAGTGTATCTCGCGGGGTGTGCCAGGCGGATGCGGATGGATTACTCAAGACGGTGCGCGAGCACACGCAGATCCAACGCACGGCGCAGGACATCACGGATTTGGCGGAGGGTGTGGGATTCAGCGGTGCGGAGCGTGTTTCCATGAACTGTTGGGGCTTCACTCCGGCGGTGTTTCCATTACTGGAAGCGGGATTTAAAGATTTTCTGAAGGCTCGCGGAGGCGAGGAAAAATCGGAGTTCTACATTCCAAACGCTGTGGCGGACATAATCTCCAGTGGAAAGGCAACCGTGCAACTCGTGCCCGTGGAGAGCCAGTGGTTCGGCGTGACCTACCGCGAGGACCGGCCTTTGGTGGCAGCGGCCTTGGC
>Ga0114963_10000638_pt1 | contig 23669 bp, 43 predicted proteins | sample C_131016_EF_Meta_FD_87019 | JGI IMG/M metagenome (GOLD analysis project Ga0114963, IMG submission 87019) | Freshwater microbial communities from Lake Croche, Canada to study carbon cycling - C_131016_EF_MetaG | ecosystem: Environmental > Aquatic > Freshwater > Lake | place: Lake Croche, Canada...
CAATAAAAATCGCACGTTTGGGCCGAGAAAACGCCTCGCCCAAATACTGGTTAAAAATTCAGACTATCGCGGAAGCCACCTCAAAAAAAGACTCATTCGCGAAAAAATTATTCCGCATGTCTGTAACGATTGCGGCCTTGGTAGTGAGTGGCACGGAAAACCATTAGTTCTGCAACTAGAACATAAAAACGGAGACAGTACAGATAACAGGCTTAAAAATTTGTGTTTTCTTTGCCCAAACTGTCACAGTCAAACACCTACATTTGCAGGAAGAAATTCGAGGGCTAGGATTCGAACCTAGAATAACCCGTCCAAAGCGGGTTGTGATGCCGTTTCACTACCCTCGATTACGCGATGCATCCTTGCATGTACGATTTCTGATACGCGGCAGTTAGGAGCCTTCTTGTAGCCACTATCAGCTTCGCGGTTATAACCCCACTCACGACTAGGGTGTCGGGCCGCCGAAATGTGCAGCGGCTTTTGGAGACGATACAAGGGCGCCGACCCGCCCGGGCGTAGACGTTAGCTGCCGGCAGGCAGAAACTCCATGAACTTCTTGGCTAGCTCAATGGTGGCAAGGTTATCCACTTCGGCATCATGCGCGCCGCCAGTGTGAATCCCAAACCGCTCGCGCAAGACCGACAGGGAGCAACCCCCGCTGATCTTGCCAGCTGAGTTTAGATATCTAGCGATAGCCGCCGTATCAAACTCGGGATACGTGCAGTACATTCCCCACGGATCTTCAGCCAGCATGTGGTGCCAGATGAACCGCATGTCAAACTTGACGTTGTGCCCCGCTGGAATCAGCTTGCGCACGCCAGTTGCCCGAATGCCAGCTGTAATGAAGTTCACGAACTGCTGCCGAGCCTCGTGGGGCTCAGTCGCAATTTGCGCGTGTTTGACCAGATCTATCTTGTTTACCGCCATGGCTTGCGGCGTCACGGAATACTGGTCCGATTTCAAGCGCAAGTACAGACAACCCGGAATTGCGTCCGGGTCTGCCGTCTGCGTTGGGACCGGCATGATGTTGAAATGCTTGTCCGTAACAATAGCCGACAATGTCAGCAGGCTGTGCTCTGTAGCTTTGAACCCGCCCGTTTCCGTGTCGATAAATAGATACACAAACGCTCCTTGCTGTAATTACTTCCGGTCTGAGTTTCGGTTGTGAAAACTCACAAACTCGCCGCCATCTTCGGTGAACAGTAGCCCGGGCTCGCCGCCATTTTCTTCTGCGGCTTTCTGGCCAAACCGCATCAGCAGCTTGTAGATCTTCGAGCCACGCCGCTCGCCAAACTTGAGCTGCAGCAGCGCTTCCACCGTTAGATACTCTTCGTACCCAGTGTCCGGTTCGTCTTCATTGACATTCTCGTCGTCAATATAGCCGCCAAAGTCGAAATTCATATTTGTCATAAGTGTGCTTTCGTCAATAAATAACGTTAAGAGAAACAGGCAGGTTTGCCACGGGGAATACGTATACCCCGCGTGCTGAGAACTGCCGGGGGTAATCAAGACGCATAAGAACTTTTTCAGGGCCTGCGGATTGCTTTTCAACAAGGCGCGCCGTGACGTATGGCCCGCGGGATGAGGGCACGGCATCAATAACAATTTCGCGCGGCGGGCGCTCTGTTGCGGCATAGCGCGCAGAAGCACCTACTGCTCCTGTAGCGCCTGTAGTGCCCAGCGTAAGCGATTCGCGATCAATGTCAATAACGTTCTCTAGCAAAACCGCGTTTTCTTTTGCTACAAACTCACGCACAATCGGCGGATTAAACTTACCCAGCCCGTTGTTACGAATAAACTGCGACTGACTCTCGCCGAGTACGCCTGCCCATTCGAGTTGCGTTGCAATCAGGTCTGTATACGCCATCAACTCAATGGGCTGCTCGTCATAGACCGCGGTATAACCCAACACAACAGCCGTGTCATTCTTGGGGCGCCGAATGAACTCGCCAGACTCCAAGATGATGTGCCACTGCATAACGCCCGAATCAAACGCAAAACCGCGCAATGTTGGCCCCCGCATTGTTGGCGTTAACTCGCCCTTAAACAATACGGGTTCTGCGCCAATCTGCTCTAGCACCTTGGGTGTCAGCTCAACGGGCGTAAAGATTCTTTTGAGCATGCTTGGCGAAAAAATCTCGGCCGCTTGAACAACTGGTACAGCCGGCGGTGGCGCGTTCGAGGCTTCGGTAGCTTCGGCAATCACGGCGTTGAAGATGGCCTCGGCTTCGTGGTTTTCGTCGACGTTCTCCACGATATCGGAAAAGAGGGCGAGAGCCTCCATCAAGATACCATTGACGTTCTCTGCCTTGGCGCCGTACTCCACCGCAATTGGCGCGCCGCCGACGAGCGTCTTCTGGGTCACCGAAAACGGGATGTCTTTCCAAGGCACGTCGTAGACCCGTGACATAAAGTCCACGAGCGCTCTAACGTTCTTCTCGTCAATCTGCTGCGCTCGCCTGAGCAGCTCAATAGTGCAGGCGAGCATGAACAGCTTGTCGTAAGAGTTCTTACCAGTGAGCTGCTTAATCAACTTCCGTACGTGGTTCGATACTAGGTCTTTGTCTGAGGTCATGAGGAATGTTTCCGCTGTAGACTGCAGTACAGGCTTCTAAAAGACGGCAAACGTTTGCCCTGTAATTGCCCTGCAATGAGTGGTAATGCCCACCGTGGCTACGCACCTGCTCCTGAAAATGTGGTTGAATTATGTTGCTCATTAAGATGACGGTGAACGCCGACAAAGGCACACCAGTAGACTTGACCGCCGCATAAGCTTTGAAAAACAAGTTCAGGCCGCGGTCTGCTTCGCCGGCCACAATAAATACGCCGCCAGTATCTGACAGTATGTGCCGAACTTGTTCGGTAAAGATAAGAAAATCTGTGTAGCTTGCCGCGCCAATAGCCGCGCCTAACTCAGCGCCTCTGGCTGTGGCTGATGCGTGCTGGTCAATCTCACCAACTTCGACGTGCGCTGTGGCTGGAAGACTTAGTGTGTACGCTGCGTGGACAACGCTGCGCCGGTTCACGTCGCGATGCGGGAATCCCCACCGGCCCAGCGCCTCGCCGTACCCAAGCCCCTGATTGGCTGCCAGCCGGGCAATGTAGTTCAAATCTGGCGGCGTGACAATATTGGCGGCTTGGATATCACGCACAAGCCCTTGACCAGTTGTGGCAACCCCCGTGACGTACTGCTGTGTCAGCATCTCGCCAGCTAGTATGCCAGCACCGGCTGATAATGCCTGCGCACCCAAGAAACACACTACTGGTTTGTCAGCAATGCGCGCTGAATAAATAGCCTGTGCCGCGGCTATGTGCTCAGCTGTTAAAGCTGACTCTGGCGCGCTGTCAATGGCGTGTATGGGCACGGCGGTAAAAGCCGGCGGAACGCCGACCGTTAAAGTATCAAAAACCGGGTAGCGGGTTTGAAGACGCGCCGGCAATGATAACTCACCCGGGATTATTTTGGGTACACCCCGCTGGCCAGAGAACATGGGGCCGGCGCCGATAAGCAGCCAGTCGGCCCGAATCGACGTGTGCATGATGACCTGCGCCACAAGCCGTAAACTCATTTGGGGCTTTTCAAAGAGCGCCCGCTTAAGCACATCAGCCGCTACGCCAATTGCACGCGCAAACTTGTACCTGTCACCGCTGTAGCAGTAGCTATTTATGTACCGCAGCCGCTCTTGAATTGGCGCAATGCTATTGAGCGTGAACTTTCTCGGGTTTCGCTTGAACTTCATTGGCGTTCGTATATGCGCTCGTTTTCTGTAGCCGTGCATGAGCGTCAGCTTTCTTAAAAAACGCAATAAGTGACCGGCTGGTTTTGCGCAGTAAACCAGTCCCCGCGGTCAGGCGTACTTTGTGAACCGACCGCAAATACACCGCCACTAATTCAGCGTATCCAGTCAGCAGCTCTTCTGGATACGAACTAAACGCGCCAAGGATATCAAAAAACCTTGTGTCTTGTTTGTTGTAGCACTTAGAAATATTAATCGACTCTAGGTGCGTTACCTTGGCGTCACGTACAGACACTACGGGCAGCCGCTTGTGAGGATACCGAATGTACAGCTGCCGGGACTCAATCAGCCAGCCAGTGTCTTGCGGAATAACAACCACACGCCACATCGAGCCCATAGTATTACGCTGCAGCTTTTTTGAGCAGGCCTTGTACGCCTTACGGTGCGTCTCAATAGCAGTGCGCAGCTTACGCATGTACCCGGGAATGGCGTCTTCGTCGCAGCCATGAAGCGGGTCAAAGCCTTTGGCCGGCACGAACTGCTGCAGTACTCTAACAGTTACGACCAGCTTGGTGTCTGGGTTGCATACCCCAAATCTACGTACGCGCATTTTTACATATCTGTATTGAACCGCGGCTATCCGGGCAGCGCAGAATGGACAGAAATGCACACGGTTACACGGCCGATACACCTTATCTCGCTTCCACTTGTAGTAGAACAACGTGGGCCGGCAAAAAAACATGCGCCGAAACGTAAGTTCGAACTTCTTGAGGTTAAAACTCATGTCGTAGGGATCGAGCAGCCGCGTGTTGGGAAACCACAGTTGTTTTGTGGCTAACTCTTTGAGCCGAATGCCCCACAGGTTGCGCAGCCGTCTGGCTTTTTGCGCTACTGTTTGAAAGTCTTTCACTTCAGCCCGCAACACGAAGTGCTGCGCAAACGTGTGACACATGCGGCGCCCAATCCTGCAGATCTTCCATCTACCGTGCTTGTACTTGTTGACATACTTAGCAAAGTCAAACGTCAGCACGTTTTCCTCGTTTGTTTACAGGCTTTGTTTTCTTGCCGGGTTTGGTTTCTAGCTTGGCAATCTTTGCGCGTAGTTGGATGAGTTCCACAGCAACGCTAAAAAACACCTTGCCAATTACGTCCGGCACCCAGTCGTGACGCACAGGTGACACGCCGTCATCAATTGTCTGCGCCGCAGCCTGCAGAAAATCAAGAAAAAGATCGTTCGCTTCTTTCTGTGTTTTCTCGTCTACTTCGTCGTTTGTGTAGATGTGCGGCAAATTCTCGCGGGGCCAGTAACCCATACTCACAGTGAGTCCTCCTCTGGTGTGTCTAGCTTTTCTATGGCGTGAAGCACGGTGCCGTGAAACTCTTCCAGCCAATCCAGCGCAAAATTTGTAACACACGCCAAGCCAGATAAATAAACACACCAGCCGCGGCGTAGATATCTAAATACGCGCGTCACGACAAAACGCCTGACACGCGCGGCAGCTCGGGAAGCTCAAACCACAGCCAACTTGGATCTGGAACGATACTGTCGTAACTGCCAATCACGTCAAACAAAATACCCCTGTCGCTATCACGAACGTTGCACAAACGGGCTACAGCAATACGCCCGTTTGTAGAACGCGTCACTGCAACAAAACTACCCGGCGCTGGCAGCATCGCGCAGCAGCAAGTCCAGCCTGTTCGTGCGGGCTGTGCTACAGGAACAACTGGCTTCTCTAACGCAGGAGCAGCGTCAACTGGCGTATCAGTATCAGTGTTAGTGTTTTCAATTGTCATGGGTCAAGTCCTTTCTGTAATTATTAAACTCAATTGACCTCTGGAACCGGCGGGGCCTGCGCCAATAGATGCTCGCACATTGCTCGAATCTCGTCAGAAACCAGCCGCTTGCCGGTAAGCGTTTCGCTGCGCTTGAGGTGCTGATACCCTTTCAAAAATGAATCCTGCGCGCACTGCTGACACAACTTTGCTTTGCCAACTTTACAGCCTTCTTCCAACGTAATCTTGCGCTTGCAGTCCTTGCATTTGAACGGGGGTTTTACGGCCGCAAAAGCGTTCTTTAGTTCCTCTGGTTTGCGTGACAGATCTTCTTTGCACGCCTCGTATGCGTCGATGGTTTGCTGCGCGTCTTGCCGCGTTCGAACAAACCGCGGCACAAAATTAAAGTAATTCGTCACGAAGTCCCTTTCTCTTCTTTCACAAAAATGCCTTCCGCAGTAAGAGTTCCTTTGCGGTCTTTGATCTCGTCGTAGGCACCGGCCAGACAGTCTGTAATATTTGTGCCAGACAATTTGCAATACAGGATAAGGGTCACAATCACATCGCCTACGCCGTCTTGGACACCCCGCATGTTACCCTTGAGGGTAGCGTCGGCAAGCTCGCCTAACTCCGACATGGTTTTCATGAGCTGCGAAGTGGGATTGCTGTTAGGAATGATCTGCCGCAAGCAAGCCCATTCAATAACCTTGGCTTCTAATTCCTGAAACGTCATTCTGCGGCCTCCTGTGCCGGCGGGGTGGGTGGATCTACTTGGTCACTCAAAGATTCATATTTTGCAAGCTCAAGGTCGATACGCTCGCGCAATAATGCAATACCGTCGTGAACGTCGTCAATCTCGACGAACGGCAAGATCTCCTGCAAGTGCGCCCACTTGGTCGGGCCTACGCTGGCTATATTAATTTCGCCAGATTCTTGAGCCGCAAAGTCGTCAAGCAAAGCCACGGCTGTAGCGGCAGCGCGGGTTTTAAATACCAGAATCCGGTTGTCTTTGTCGGAGAAGAATTTTACGCCGGTGTCGTCGCAGATCACCCAGCGCACAGCTTCCTCGCCAGTGTCGATGTATCGCACCGACGGCTGAATGTACTGCTTAGGCCGACTGGGGGCATCGGGAGAACAGCAGTGCTTGAACTTCTTGCCGCTGCCACAAACACAGCGGTCATTCCTGCGGACGATATTGCCGCGGCGAATCGTAGACATGGCGCCTCCTTGCGAGATGAGTCTGACGGGAGCAGCATACCTGTTGCTCTGTGCACGTCAAGAGGATCAGAAAGTGAGTATTTTCCGAGAAATACGCTGTTTTTTAAAAAAAGTGTGGTCGTGAGACTAAGGGCAAAAAGTGCAGTCTTAGGCCGAGATACGCCATTTTTTGACCCGTTTTGAACCCTATGTCTGTCCGCTTTCGGCGGACCTAGTGTAGTTCCTTCGGAACTACGAAGGAGAAAACAGGGGACTGTCTTTCTCGGCTGTCGTAGAAAACTGTGTCTACCATCCTCTTCCTATTCTTACAGCTTGTCGAGCTGCCAGATCATTTGGCGCAGCATAGTCATGTAAGCCAGCCCAGCTCCGAAACTTCTCAGTTCCTGTCCAGTTAGCGTCCATGATCAAACTAATAGTTGTCACAACTGGGTCATCACAGCCCTCTTCGTAGCCGTCGACGACCACATCCATATCGGGCTTAAATGTTTGCAGTTTTTCTATCAACTCTCGAACGGTCATGCGCGGGGATTCCGTTTAAATAGTTTTACGACGGTACGAAAAAAAAAGAAAACACGGGGGCAGGTAATTAGCCTGCCCCCGTGCGCTAACTAGTAACTAGATTGCAGATCAACTGGTGATCTTGCGCTGCGGGGTCTTAGAAAATCGTGCTTTTTGCGCCCGACTAGTCTTACGTGCATTGCCGTCAGTAAGGTAACTGCTCAGTTCAACCTCGCTTTGCCTGCTGTACTGGGCGTCGCGACCACCGCGAGGCGACAGCCAACGCTCGACAGCGCCAAGGATCTCAGCCGTACGCTTCAGCCGCAGCTGTTCGCCAGCACCGCCTCCCGACATAGTCTTGGTCACCGAATAAATCGGATCATAGAATTTGCCGTTTTTCTTGCCAAGATCGTTGTTATATGCGTCGAAAAACGCGTCGACCTCAGCAACATTTTGGCCAAGCTCGCTGTACTTGTACCGCGCCATCAAGTAAGCCGTCGTGACCGGGCCCTTGAAGTTTGGCCCCTTCTGGCAAGCCTTGGGGTGGATTGCGTCAAGCGCAACGAGGTGCTCGCGAAAAAACTCCACAACCGTTGCCACAGACAGCCGGCGAGACTCACCGTGCGTGTCGATGTCATAGGCCTTGGCCACTTCACGATAAGCCTCCTTAAGCGCCGACACGATACCAGCGCACGACTGGAAAAACTTCGACTCAGTCGGCACATTGAACTGTTTGAACGCGCTATAAAGCTGATCAGAGGCAGTCTTGACCTGTCCGGCGCCGTCATAGGACTCGTACAGATCCAGCACGCCCTCGATGTCATCAACCTGATGCACTTCGACGTCAACGTGCTCGGGCACTTGATCGGTCATGCCGTTGACCCACATGTACCGCCGTGTATGCCCGTCACAGCAGTAACAAGAACCGTCTGGCAATTGCGCCATGACGACGTGGGTATGCGCCGCCTTGAGCTTGCCAAGGTACGCGCGAGTAGCAACCTTGTGTGCGTGCTTCTCAGTGTTTCGCTGTGTTGGCGCGTCTGGAACAGCCAGCCACTGCTTGAGCGTCATCTTCCGGTGTGTAGGGCACTTCACCTTCTTCAACGTCACAATGCCGACGGCAGCCATGCTCAGTGCCAGAATCAGGTTTGCAATGTCGTCATGGCTGAAAGAAAACAGGTCCATCTGTGGTATCTCCATGGGGGTAAAAATCAAACAACAGCCGGCGTATTGCTATCATTAGCCGGATTGGGTTCGGGGTTGTGTTCAAACGTCGGAATCAGCTCATACATGCCCATCTCGATATCCAGCAGGAGCATGTGCCCCCGCACGTCTTCAAGGTCAGGGCCGGTATAGATCCTGCAGCGCATATGCGGGGCAGCGGGCTTCCCGGCGATATGCTCATGCACCAACAGCGGCATGACAATAAAGAACTTGTCACTCGGCAGGCTGTCAATAACTTCCTGCGGGATGGTGCGGTTGTACTTCATCGATCTGGTGGAGATGTAATTAATCTTGTCCAGCAGATTCTTGTCCACGTACTTGACTGTCTCGCTCACTTGGTTGTTCCTCGTGTGCTGGTGGGGTTACGGGTAGCTCTGTGTTGTACGGCAGCTTGAGCAAGGCAATAGCCAGCCCCTGTGTAATGCGCTGGTCGAGCCTGATCAAGAAGCCATTGCGCAACCGCATGCAGGTTTGCGGCGGGGTAGAGTTGTTGTCCAGCCAGACATGCATATACGGCGTGCCCAGATGCGTCATAACGGGCGTGGCGTCTTCTGGGTACGCTGGCGCTTGTGCTTTTGGTTCTGGTTCTGCCATTACGGGGCTTGCCAGCGTGCGAATGGCGCTGTCTAACTTTTGTCGGTAATGGGCGATCTTGTCCAGCAGTGTGTCAGCCATTTGTTCCCTCCTTGGTTTGTTGTCTGTGTTCCTGAATTGCTTTGACAGCGTCGGTCAAATAGCCCATACGCTCGTCTTCGTCAAACATGCCATCCCCGTGTGGATTGGCTTCGTAGACCGTCTCGCCGCCGCAGCAGGGCGCATCTGCCCTGAACCATCCGTGGCGCAGGCGTAGATACCCGATTTGCTCGCGCGTGATTTCGTCGAACACTTCGTACTGCTCAGGACACGCTGGGCAGGTGCAGATCAAGCGGCAGCCGTCGATAATGATATCTTGGTCGGACGGCGCGTAGAGATTGAACCGGTCATCGTCAGCGTTCATTTCAGTTTCTCCAGCAGTTTGCGGAGCGTGGCACCTGGTTTGCTCCCGATCATCAGGTCAGCGGCAGTCAGAATCGCCGCCCGCTCCTCGTCGGTGAGTGAGTGATGATGCAAGAGAGTCTGCTGTTGTGCCAAGTCTTTGTAGGCGTCTTCACATTGGCAGCACATTTGTCCTACATGGCGTTCGGCGCAATTGCTCATCGCAGCACAGGATTTGATGGCTTGCGTAGCCTCCCTGATCCAGCCCATGACGGCAGAGTTGAACTGCGCTTGGTTTGCTATGGTTACGTTTGCAAGCGTGTCTGTCATTTCGTCCTCTCAAGCAGCGAGCGGAGCTTGTCGGCGTATTCGTGAGGCGGCTCGTCGTCGGCGTGAATATCCGCAAAGAACTCTAACGCCTCCCGCTCCTCGTCGGCGAGCTTAGGCGCGCGGTAGAGCGGCACTACTTTGCCCTCAATTCCGTCCGTGCGATATGTCTGCGCCATGTGTCGCGCGTGGCCTTCAGTTGGGTGCAGCGCAAGCTGTAGCCCTCGCTCATCTTCGACAGCCCACACAGGGTTTTGTTTACTAGGCATGGTTCTCCTAACGCATTGGTTCGAATATGCCGGTGTGCTCGCTATATGAGTACACCGGCGCTGTCCAACGGGCCACATGCTCAATCCGGCTACCGTGACTGGTAGCGTTTATTCGCCCTGACGTGTCACGCTTACGCCGGCATTCTGCGGCACGCTCAGCTATTTCTTCGGGAGTTGGGTCTTTGTCTAACTGTGCTTGTACTCGCGGTTTTTTGCCTAGCTTGTGTTGCGCTACAAGCCGTACAAGCTGGTTGTATGTGATGCCTAGTTCTTGATGCACCTGCGTTGTAGTGCGATCACTGTTCCATAGTTTGAATAGGTCTGGAACATGAACTGGCTTGTCTGCCTTCTTCACTCAAGCCCTCCTTAGCTTTTCCGTTTACGCTTCTTTCTGTTGTTCCTAATTTTGTCCAGCAACGCGCCTACGCTGTCGTCAAACTCCCAAAATGGTTTGAGCTTGCTTGTAGGCGTATCCGCCGGCAAATCACGCAGATGTTTTAGCAAAGCAATCTTGCTTGTCGAGAGCACCGTTGTAATTAGCGATAGCTCTTTGCCGGTGAACTGCAGCTCACTCATTTGGCGGCTCAGTTTCTTTGACCACATCCCAGCCGATGAATTTGAACACATGTTTCGTAGCGCGGAAGTCATCGCCGTCATCGCAACCGGGGTTGACTAATATCAACTTGTGATTCTTGTGGTCAACCCGGAAAGTGGTGCCGGAGCGTGGAATACCCCAAATGCCGCCATCGTGAATAATTCGCACGCAGTTCCGGCACCACTCCAGAATGTGTTCTGGCGGCGTATCGTCATCGAACACGTTCTTATTGAACGCTACCATTGAGTTTCTCCCGCTGGATCATTGCCCGGGTATAGTCCATGGATACCAGTTCGTGGCCAACCTGAAACCGCGCTAGCTCAGCTAGCAAACTGGGATCCCACGGGGCGCGCATTGGCAACGAGTCTGGCCAGTACATAGATTCGTGCGCGTACGCTTCGCTTGCGCCGGATTCCTTATACGCCGCGACATAGGCGTCGCGGTAGCAGTCTTCAGCTTTGTCGAACTGCACCATAAGCACGACCGTCTCGGTTCCGTCGTCGCTTTTTTCGTCTTCTTGCGCGGCAGTGGCCAGCCGACAAGCGTAATGCGCCTCGACAAGATGACCAATGATCCCCGCGTCATCGCCAGCGTCAAAATCGCTGTTGGCAAAGCTGCGCCGAATCAGGCCGGCAATTGTCTCTTCAGTCACCGGATCGCGGTCGGCGATGAAGAACTCTTCGCGAATGGTTGACGGCATGGTCAGGCCTTTTGCTTTGTGGGATTGAAACGCTCTTCGATTACGCGCTGCCACTCTCGGGCTTGTGAGCCGCGGCCAAAGAATTCGTGATAGTTCAGCTTAAGCTGATACACAATGTCAGCCAGCACGTCGAGGCCGTACACACCTTCCATAGACGCTACGGGCTTACCGGTTTTGTTATCAAAGATTGTGGACTTGTGATCACTGAAGTCGCTCTTGATAACATGGGTGTGCGCTTTGACCATGTCTTTGTGCAGGCCAAGCTCAAGGAACGCGGCGGGCTTCATGATCGTGTGGCCGTCGCAGATATCCGATACGGCCAGAATGACCTTGGCTGGGATGTTCTCCCAGCGGGTCATGTCTTTATTTTTAGCCTTTGGTTTTGCCTTTGCCTTTGCTTTGGGCTTTCCCTTTACGACTGCCTTTTTTGCTGCTTTCTTTTTTGCCACGGGTTACTTTCTTTTTCTGCGGGAGGAGAATATCAGTCACAAACCTTCGACGACGCTTTAGGTCTTTTGCCTTGCCTACGTCTTTGAGCGTCTCGGCGTCGACCCAGATCCACGCCTGCACATACGCGCCGTACTCCGGCTCATCTGTTGACACCGCTGCGTTGTCGTCAACTTCGATATAGCCTTCTTCAGTGCATTCTTGAGCAGCCGCGACGTAGTTGTCATGAAACTTGGACTGGTGGTCATCAGCAGCCATGTCAATTTTGACCGCCAGCCGGCTGTTCTTTTTGATATCTTGCAGGTCTTCGTAATGGACGGCCACCCAGCAGACGGTGTCGAACGGCCGGATATCTTTATCGAATCGCACTGTATTGCGCTTCATGGTCAGTCCAGTACGCGGGTAACGGTGTTGTCGCGAGCCACGGTGCGCTGATAGGTCACGCGGTACGAACCCGGGGGGAGAACCCAGTCTCCGTGCTCAGGATGCGTCACGGTGTTTGTTTCTGTCAAGACAAAGATTGGCCCGGCGAGCATGAGCAGCGAAAACGCGTCAGCGCTGCCGATCTTGTTGGCGTCGGTGCCGGCCTTTCGGGCTTGAAACTCGGCGGTGCGCAACTGCTGCCGTAGGTCGGGCGAGTTTGCAGCAATGCCGTATTGCGCCGCCAGCTGGTTAATCATCTCAATGCTGCCGCTTTCGCAGGGCTCGTAAGCCGTTACGCCGCGGCCGTGATCCAGACAGTGCCGGCTGCCCTTGGTGTTACCCGGGGCGAGCTGCATGGGGTACGTCGGCGTTGCCTTTTTGAACAGGAAAGGCGCCGATGTAACGTCATCGATCAGCTGGATATACACGTCGCCCTGCCGGACAGCGTCGCCGATACTGGCGGCTTCAGGGAAGTTCTGGGGATCATCGTTCTTGATCTTCTCAACCTGCGCTTGTGCTTCGCGGAGCTGGCGAACAGCGGCGTGGTTATCAATATCAAATGTAGTAGCAGTAGTCATGGGTAACTCCAAGAAAAGGAAATTAAAACTCAAGAAGCGCCAAGCAACCGCATGGGCTTCGACGCATAGGAGACAAGGGACCGGGTGTCAGAATCAGTGCCGTCATTGGCCATCCATGCTTGCGCGGCGCTGCACGTTTGAACGGTGCTTGGAACGCTCAAGAAATATCGCCGACCAGTAGACCGGCAGAACAAGACCATACGGTTCTGCTGCGGGCGGCTCCAGCGTACGTCTTCTGCGCTAGACTGTGACCGCGGCGCGCCGACCAGCATCTCGATAGTGTTATCAATATCGTTCGTGCGCCGGTCAAGCACCGGGCAGTCAGCCTCGACAATGAACTTATCCCAGCCAAACTGCTCAATCGCCAGCCGGCGCGTTTCCTCATTGTTAATTCGCAGGATGTGCGCAGTCGTGAGCTTGTTTGGCGTATCTACAATGTATCTACCGCCTTCTTCCATGTAGTGCCCGTCGTTAAACCAAAGCCGGGTACCGTCAGTCCACGACACAGCCGGTCCTGTCGTGCTGTGCAGGTTGCCTGCTTCGTTTGTGTGCATGGTCGGGCGATCGGCCAGAATAATGCAAGACGACTGGAACGCTGCAAACGCGGTGCAGTGATGGAAGACTTCGTGCTCCCACGTCAGCTCGGGATCGTTGATGTGCAGGATCCGTGACAAGATCTCCGCGTCGATAGCTTTGGGAATATTGCCAAGAAATATGGCGTCGCCGCCACGCGCTACTGCGTTGTTTGCATTTCGTACAACGTCTTCGATGTCGATAGCCTTGCGCAGCTCGCCGATAGCGCTGAGCGTAATGTTGTTGTCCCACAGGGCAGAGCTAGCAATTTCGCCGAGTTTTTTGCTTGTGAATGTGACTGTGTCCCGCCTCTCATTGCCATCCCAACCGCGCCGCAATTCAATCTTGCTTTCCAGCGCGTTGTAATCATTTAGAAGCGACGCTACCATCCGCATAACGTTGTCTAGCGAGTTTGTGTTGTACGCCACCGCAGCGTTTTCACTGTCAGCGCTAAATCGAGAACGAAATTGCGTACTAATGAGGCCGGTGGTTCGAGATACCAAGCGCTCTTGCGTAAGGTATTCCGCTCGAATAGCACGCAGCCACGTGCGGCTAAACTCGCTGTTAGCGTTATGCCACCAGCGCCGATTGCCGCCGTTCCATTTTGCTAGCGGATCGCGGCGCAGGTCTTTCAAAAACCCCGGGTCGAGGCCGAGCAAGCCGCAAATCTCTGTAGCCCACTTTTTGTTCATACGGCCACGCGTAACCGTGACGGCAAGCATGAACGCAACTGGCGACGCTACGGTAAGAAACTTGACGTCTTTGAGCTTGTGTTTAGCTTTACGGTGAGTGCCGATGCCGTTCTTATATGCTGCCCGGAGATACGTTTTAGCTTTTTCAATATTCGGTACGCCGGCGTAAACATTGTTTTCCCAGCGCTCAAACGTTTCTTGAACAATTGCGCTATGCGCCTTGGAGATCTTGGATTTCATGTGGTTGTTAGGTTAGCGACTTCGGAATGCGGTTGGTACATGGGGTGCTGATAAAGCACCTTGCCGCCGCGGGATGTCTGAATCTTGATAATCTTATGGTCGAGAATATGCGGACCGCCTAGTGCGCGTTTGTTGTAGATCACAAGCGGGACTTTCATAGTTCCGCCGCTGCGGCCTACGTATCCGCATTGGTCCATGCTGTCGCCCCAATCGATGCCGGCGTCTGGACCTGTTGTATGTCCGTACCGGAACTTGATGCGGGTTTTGTTTAATCGACAGGATTCCAACACGCTTATTACTTCTACAGGCGTCTCATCGTGATACCACGTCTCGTTGATCAGCAAGTGTGCCCCTTTGACCGTTAGGCCGTAACTGGCTTTGGGTCTGCAAAGCCGTAGCTAATTGATGCGCTTGTGGCGTTGACTTCAAACGTCTCAAAGAGATCGCAGTCGCCTAGCCAGTAATCGTGAATTGGCAGGATCTCGACAAAGTCATCGCCGCCGACCAGTTCGCGGCTCATGCCATACCAGTCATCGAACTCGCCGATATTTGGATCGCAGCCTTCAGCGTGTGTCACGCGATTCGCGTTGCCGTCTTCTGTAAGCAAGCGCGGCTCACCGTTGCTCATGAGGTAGACGCCCTGATCGTGCACAAACAAGAGCGCCGGGCCGCGGGGCGTTCTGTTAGTGATTGGCGGCAAGCCGGCTGCTGCGCACTCCTCGTCCGTCATGTTCTCGTAGCCCATGTCAAACTCCGTCGAAGCCATGGCGTGCTCAATGAGCGGCTTCAGTTCCGACGTCTTGAACCTGCAGATTCCCATCTTCTAGCTCCTTTTCGAGATTTTTGCCGCGGCCGAGCATCCAGCCTTCGGTTTTGATATTTGAAAGCCAATCCGCCACGGTGGGGATTCGGCCTAGGTCTTCTTTGACATGCTGCTCGCCGATATAGCGCACAGGAACGACTCTGCCGGCTGAATTCACAATCGTCACGCCGAAGATCCTTTCGGCCATGAAAATGCCCTCCGTGTGATGCCGGAGGGCTCTGTGGCGAAAGTCAGCCATGTGTTCTTTACTGCCGTCAAAAAAGTCGTGGATTTTTTGATAGTCTTCGGGTTCGCCGCCCCACTTACGGGCTGACGAGATCGCGTGGTGGTATGGATGGGCCATTGTTATGCCTTGCCGTTAGTTTGCGGGCGTTCTGGGTGTTCAATAAGTAGTTCTGCTTTATTGGCTACTTCTTGCCACCGCATATCGGCTATTACTAGTCCTTCGCGTTTTAACGCAATAGTTAACAGTTGCAACGCGCTGTCAGCTAGGATTGCGTGTTTTGTGCTGTCTACGTACGACGTGTTATTTTCGTCAGCCATGCACACAACACTGAAATGATAATATCCGGGGTTTTTAGCAGACGGGAACAGTTCGGCAATAAAGCGCACGCCATAAGCTTTTGCTAATCCTCGCCATATTTTTCCGTCAAACACGGGTGTTGTTATTGCAGACATCATCTCTCTTGTTTATGGGCGGAACTTCTATTGCACTGCCGCCGTGAATCTTGCCGCAGCGTTTGTACTTGCTGACACGATTACGCAGATACGCTATTGCTGCTTCATGGTCAGCGGCATGAACCCGGGCGCGTGTCACGGTCGGGTTGCCAAGTTTGGTGCCCCATAAAACGTCTACGTAATACAGCGGCACTATTCCTCCTTTTTACGTTTATTCGCCAGCCGCGGAACCATTCGGTCATACGGCGGGTTATCAGGTGGACTTAAAGAAGCTAGCAGGTTTTCAAGTATGTCGATCTCGTCGTCGAATCCTTCGTCAGACAAATCCATTGCCGTCAATACTCGTTCTCGCGTCCTTGGCATATCTGTCACGACAACCCGGATAAACTCAAGCGCGGTAATGAGCGCTGACTGTAACCCGGACGGTAATGGTTGCTGCTTTTTCATCAGAAATCTCGTTCGTATGTGTGTACGTCGGAAATACGTTCGTTCACGACCAGATGAATCGTCTTATTAGCAATATCAATCTGTAGCTCGCCGAAGCTACCCTCGTTGATTTCCCACCCACTAGGCAGGATTTGCCACAAGGCTTTTTCGAACGCGTCAAGTTGTCTTGTCAGCGTTTCTTTCTGCGTCTTTGTGCGCGCGTTGTCGAGCGTTTCATGTTTGAAAGCGCCAAATGATTTCTGATGTTCTTCATTGACAACGTTAATATCTCTGGCACCTGAATCTGGATGTTTCGGCATCAACGTGATGTAGTCAAAGTCGCCAGAATCTCCGCTGCCGTCATACTCAGCAATAAGATAATTAAACCCAAACGATTGCAGCATGCCGCACGTTTCTTTAATAGTATCGACAGGCGTTTTTGTTTTTGTGGTTGGCACTTTGCCTCCGTTCAGTGATTGTTCTATGAGCTGCTGCACTTCAAACACTGTTGGGTGTTCTTGCAGCGGTTCGTTGCCCGGGCTGGTCATGCTTAGTAGCTCGCGTAGATTGTGCAGGGTTTTCCTGTCTCGCGTTCTTTCTGCTCGGCAAGCGATACGAAATCCCGAAACGACTGGACAACATGTTCTGTGTCTTCGTCGTTATCGCCGGTGTATACGCGTCGCTGCCGCTCACGAATAGCTTCTTCAACGGTCATAGGCGACGTTGTGTCTTTCTCTTCAATCGGCCCGCCAACAACTTCAGCGCCCATACTTTGCAACATAGCCAGCATGTGCATAGCCATATTGTGGCCGTTGTTTCCTGTGTACGCCGGTTCAGTCACATTTGTAAGGCGTTCACGAAGTATCTCTGCGGGGATGTCCGCGCGACACGTTTCGCTTTCAAACGCTTCGCGGCACAAGATCTTCGTGGCATAAGGCCCGCCGTGATACGCTTCGCGCAAATAGCCGACACCGCCGGCGGTTACAGAGAAACCTGTACGCCATTGCGCTTGCTTGTCATCTTCCTTAATGCCGTCCCATTCCAAATAGATATCAATTCCCACGGGTACCTCCAGTTAAAAGCGGAGGGCGCCGAGCTTTTACACTCGACGCCCTCCGTGGCGTGATCTGACAATATTGACTAGTCGCGATTAACGACGGACGGGCTTGTACACCGTGCGGTTGGTCTTGCGCACCACGTGCCCGCCGAAGAGACGGTTACGGCAGCTCTCGCTGTTTTCCTGCTCGACGTTGTAGAGCTTCTGCGTCTGGCAACGCCCGCTGGTGCAGACCGGAGCCGGAGCAGCGACGCAATCAGTGCAGGCAGCAACCGGAGCTGCTACAACTACAACGGGGGCAGGAGCAGCCGCCACGGGGGCTGTCTGACCATGATTGACGACCACGCTCTTCATTTCGCCCGAGTCGCCAGCAACAGCGAACGACACGAACGACAGAACCGCAACAATCGCAACAAAACAAGACTTCATCGTAAACTCCTTGAAACACATCCATGCAGGCACAAACGTATGTGCCCGCTATCCAAATGCATGGTTCCACCATGCACAACCAACTCAGTGATATCAGCACCATAGCTGATTAATTTTTCTTCTGCAACCCCAGCTTTTCTCGTCATTCGTCGACTAATTGCGCCATACCGCTTTCGCAAATAGCGCTGCACTCGTCGGGGTTTGCATCTAACCACACCCAAAACCACTTGCTGAGCATTTGCTGCTCTGCCGCAGTTGGGCGTCTTCCCACTTCGTCGCCTTCGAATTTTACCGAAGAACAGATGACGCTCTCAGGCGAGATACTTGGCGCATGTCCGGGGTAACCTTCCATATTGCTGTCATACATGACACCCGGGTCGCCCGGGTTGTATGTGAAATCAATATCAAACTCAAATTCACCGGCAAAGCCAGTTGGGTTTTTCCCAATCTCATCTTCGACAGACCAACGCATGATTACCTCGTAACGTGAACGGGGCGCTGTGTGAGTTCATTATCAAGCCACGCTACCTCAGCGGACAGTGCCTCAGTTCGGGTATCAAATGGCCCAAGAAACGGCCCGCCTACTGGCGCCAGATCTGCGCCCCACTTACCGGGTTTATCTGGTATCGGCTCGACGTGACTGGCGCGCCGAATATCCACCGTGCCGAGCTGCGACAAATTGATATCTTCGCCGTAGACACATTGCGCTGATCCGTCCGGGCGTACATAGATGTTCATGTGTTATCTCCCGTAGACATTACACGCCGGCCAGTCGTAGCTGCAAAATCAAACGGTTGCCGCATCGCGGGCATCGACGCTAGTACGGCCTGCGCTGTACCAGCCCGAGCATTGATATCGGCGTTGTTATACGTTTGGAACTGTTCCAGATTGCGGATACGGGCGTTTGGAAAGATTGCCGTTGTCAGCGTTTCAGCCCGGATATATTCGCGCGTATCGGAGTTCCATGCCGGCGACAATCGGATTTCGCCGCCAACGATCTTTGTGTGCCCCTTGATGTGCAGAAACGCGTGAAAGTTATCGCAACCCACGATTGTGACGTCGTCGCTAACGAGCAGGTGCCCGCTTTCATCGTGTTCGTGCGCGCGGTGCTTAGCTGTCATATACAACGAACTGTTGATGACCCGCGCTGTGTTTTTCACGGTAATATAACCGTTTAGCGTCGCGTTTAACACAATGCAATTGTGCCGCAAATATACGTGACTTTGCGCCGTAGAGTTTAAGAACTGTACGTAGCCGCTGATTTGCGATTTGTCGCAGAGTGTACCGCCCTTGATGAACGGATACTCGCGCACGATGGCGCTATCTTTGATAACGCTGTGCCCGCAAATAGTGCCGCCATTGACGATAGCCTCGTCGCGTATCGTTGCGTCGTCATAGACCAGCGCATTACCACCGATGTACGCACGCCGCATCACCCGAACACGATCTCGGACATACGCGTTGCCGCAGACTTTTGCACGATCTCTGACTGCAACGTCGTTTTCGATGACTGCGTTATTAAATACTTCGGCAAGCCTGCCGACATAAACCGTGTCAGCAACCTTGGCTGTATCTTCGACCCAGCCGTTACCGTATACGTGTCGGTGCGCAAATACTTTGCCGCGGCCGTCTCTGAAATCATGTTTCGGTGCCCGCGCTTTGCGGGGCTTTTTGGCCACCGGCGCCGAAGCGTCTGGCTTCAGCTCCGGCGCCGGTAAAACGACTTCAAACATGTTTACTCCATGCTCATGATGCGCCGGCGAGGGGCATCGACAATGACGTCATTCAACGCTGTCTGCAGTGTCGACATCTGCGCCGACAGATTTTGCCGCAACGACTTGTCGGTGCGGATCTCCTGTGTACTGACGCCGCTGACAAGGTTGCTGGCCTGTGAGATAAGCGATTCCAGCTGCGGGTTCGACCGCACGTTCATCTTGCGGAAGTTCTCGTAGAACTCCTTGATGTTCTCAATTGAACTGGTGCGGAACACCTTCTGCGTGCCGTCTGGATTGTCGGCCAGCCGCTCGATCAGGTGCGACACCATATCGCTCAGCTGCTCGGCAAACGCTTCCTCGGCCATAGCAACCGCGTTCTCAAAGCGCTGCTGGATACGGCTCTGCTCCTGCTCATACAACTCGGGGTTGAAGTTCATGAGATACCGCGGCGGCTCAACCGGCGGGTATTCCCATGAAATAGAGAACATGCCTTCCAGAGTTGGCGGATAGTCTGCCGGGTTATACAACTGCCCCAGCTTTTCACGGGCGGCAATCTTGATCGTCTCGTATTCCAGCTGCAGGTTGGCAGCGGCTGCGGCGAGCTGATCTTTGAACTCCCGCATCTTGACTTCGAATCCGTCGACGTCAGCCTGACGGATCAGGCGCACGCCTTCCTGCGGATAGGGCAAGGTCATGCCGCGCCAATACGCCATGGCTTGGTGCTTGATAGCCGTAGCGGCCTTGTATGCCGGGTGCTTTGTGTCGATCAGCTTCTTGGACGCCGAAACGAGATCAGCCGCCGCATCGAAGCTACTTGCCGCCTGCGTGGTCTGGGCATCCGACAGCTTGCGGTGCGTACCCAGCCACGAGAACGACAGCTTGACCGCGCCCATGCTCTGCCGCATTTCGCGCGCTGTGCCGACAATGCTTTCGGCGGCGGGCGTCTGTGTTTCAGTCTCTGTTGACATGTTTTCCCTTTTTGTTATTTGAACCAACGCGCTGCAACTGCACAGTTGCCAACGCTGTAACTATCAGTTCGCGGACGAACCGTTGACCATCCGGCGGCGGGTGGTCGGCTGCTGCACTGGCTTGCCGACACGGGTGTAAATACCCTTGTTGTCAGCAGACAGGCAGCGACCCTCAGCCCAGTTGCGCAGATGCTCGATTTGCTCGGCCGACGTTACCGACACCGGCACGACGTTCTGAGCCGACTCGACAAGCGGGATCTCAAGCAGCGCAGCCAAGCGGCAGCACGACTTGATCTCAGCACCAGTCCAGTTTGAGTCGTCTGGCTTGGCCTGACCCTTGTCGATACCGAAGTGATCCAGATATATATCCCAGATCGCCGCACGCTGATCGGCAGCCGGCAGGTCTACGAAGAACACGCCGTCGAAACGCTCAGCACGTGCGAAAGGCGCCGGCAGCTGGCTAGCGTCATTGCAGGTACCGATGAAGAACACGTCGCTGGTGTGGTCGTTGAGCCACGTCAGCAGCGTGCCGAACAGCCGGGCAGATACGCCGGAGTCCGTCTGGCCGGAGCTACCGACGCCCGCCAAACCCTTTTCAATTTCCGTTTGTGTTACGAATTAGCCGTTACCGCTAATTCTCCTGTACTTTCATACAGGACCAGACTATGTCATCTTGTAGCGTAACGTCTCACATTGCATCGGTTGCATAAACCTTTTGACGCATGTGGTGACGTTGTGAGGCCGCATGAAATACACGCAGTATGTTGCGTGCTCCAGCGGCCACACTTTAAAAGTTTGGGTGTGGCGTATTTTTTTTTGCGTGCAACTTGTAGCTCTATCTTGTGTTCTAAAAGATGACAGCGTCTACAAACTGTTTCAAGATTATCGAGGACGTTGTTTGGATTTTTTTTTCCGCGCCCTAAACGATCTTTGTGGTGTACGACAAGTTTGTTTGTATTACCGCAACGAGAGCAGCGCTGCTCATCGCGTGCAATAACCGAGCTTCTTTGCCCGTCAAAATGCTTTTGTTCTCGGTATTCTTTTCTGTACCGTAAACAGTCGGCATAATTGTCGTAGTACCATTGTTTTTTTAACTTTGTTATCCGTTGACGATTTGCGTCATCGTTGCGATAACGAGCTAAATAACAAATTTTGCACAGTCCTTTTGCCATATGCGGTTTTTCTGTTTTTGCGCATGTTTGGCAGCAGGAATATTTTTTTGACCACATTTCAAAACTCTACTACAAGGCCCCCGTTTCGAGCCCACTTGGGCCCTACGATCTTTCGATCTAGTCGTTGAACCTTCCAAGTGTAGTATTACTTGGCTTGGCTGCAAGTTGTCCGGCTTACGCTGAGGAGTTTCTTGCAATTAAAGGGCTTTGCGCTGATTTGTTGCCAAATCAGGGGACTGAATTCAATCCACAAAAAGAACGCACGGCGCCATGGCGTCGACCTGCTTGAGGGCTCGGCGCATGTTACCCTCGGACTCACCGACGAACTTGCCCATCAGGCTACCGAAGTCGAGCATCACCGTGGGGCGGCCGACCTCGTTGCCTAGCGCCTTGGCGAACTGAGATTTGCCGCAGCCCGGAGGCGACAGCAGGAGCACGCCCTTGGGCCGCTTGTCGACATTCGTCTCGCCCTGCCGGCGCATGGCGCGCAGGCAGAAGCTTTTCAGGTTTTCGAGGCCACCGAGATTCTCGAAGTCCGCGTCGCCGCGATAGAGCGACAGGGTGCCGCTCTTTTCCAACGTCTGGGCCTTGATCGTCCAGATAGTATCGGCCGCCAGTTTGCGATTACGCACAAGCGACAGCGCGAACGCGTCTTCGGCTTCCTGCCGGGTCAGACCCTTGGCAGCGTCCACGACAACCTGCACGTCGTTATCAGCTGGCTTCTTGAACTCGGAGTCAGCCGTGAACAGCGAGTTGCACAGAGTCGTCAGCTGCGCGCGATCGGGCAGTTCGTGGTGAACAACCGTGAACATCTTCTCGACCTCGGGCTGCAGCGCAATTACGGGGGCCGTGATCACGATATGCTGCCCCTTGCTCTTACCGGTCACCAGCCGATTGGCCAGCGTCTGCAGCACCTGCGGGTTGCCAAGGAACCGGTGGAAGTTCTTAAGCACGAAAATAGTCGTGCTCTTTTGCTGCGGCTGATCCAGATACTTGAGCGCCTCGACGGGGCCGGGTGCCTTAGCCGCGGCCGAATACAGCTCGCGGTCGATGTCCCAGACGTCGAAGCCCCAGTCCTTCTCGTCGGCGAGCTTGCGGATAGAGTCGATGGCGTCGTCGCATTCCTGCGATTCAACCCAGATGCCGGAAAAGCCGGCACACACCAGTTCCTTGATTTCGGTTTCGAGCGACATGTGGTTCCTTCAGGTAGTAAGTTAGTTTTCGATCTCGTTCGTCTGCTCGTTGCTGGCGGCGTAATACTCGCCAGTCAGCGTGTCGCTCGTCTTGGCGCCAAGCGCCGCTTCCAGCGCACGGGTGGCGTCCTGACACGAGCTGCCCGTGAAACCCTGCGTCTCAATCTTCGTTTCGCCCTTGGGCGAGATGGTGATCTGAATGGTCTTGCTCATGTGTATCAACCCTCCACAGTGATGTTAAGCTTGATCGAACCGTCTTCCAGAACCTGCTCAAATACCGAATAGCCGCCCTTCTGGGCCTCATGGATCGCCTTCTCGGTTGCGTAGGCCTGCAGGAACTTGTCGAGTTCCTTCTGGTTGCCCCAGCCGCCGTTATAGTTATCAAAATCGACTGCGCCGGTTTCGAGGTTGCAGACGACCGGGTACTGCCAGCCCGGGAGCTTGACGCCCATACCGGTGCGCTGGACGACATAGACGCCGAACGTGCCCGTCGTGGGCTGTTCCAGTCCGAGCCGGCGGCAAGCGGCTTCCACGGCCGATGCGTCGCGGACTTCTGTCTTGATCTGTGCAATGTGCGACATTGTTACTTTCCTTTTCGTGCGAGGATTTCTTGAAGCGCGTAAACGATAGTGTGCTCGAATAATTCGGGTTCGAGATAATCAGTACCCGCAAAAGAATCTAAAACTTCTACTGCGACTGCGCGGTTATAAGCAACCTTGAATTGTTTTGGACCGATTGGCGTGTCTAGCCGATACTCAGTGATATCGTGCAACGTGACGACTTCCGGGATAGCGAGCACGTCTTTGTATTCAGCCGCCAGCGCGTGAATTTTGTCCAGCGCTTCCAAGATTCGTTCTTTGTCGGCGTCGTGTTCTTCATCGGTGTATTTCATACGCGCCCTATCACTTCTTGCCGTGTTTCAATCCAGATATGAGCGCC
>Ga0114963_10000640_pt1 | contig 23640 bp, 32 predicted proteins | sample C_131016_EF_Meta_FD_87019 | JGI IMG/M metagenome (GOLD analysis project Ga0114963, IMG submission 87019) | Freshwater microbial communities from Lake Croche, Canada to study carbon cycling - C_131016_EF_MetaG | ecosystem: Environmental > Aquatic > Freshwater > Lake | place: Lake Croche, Canada...
CAATTCGCGACCTTCATAAGATGGGTTACGCTCATGGCGACCTTCACGCTTTACAGTTCATCGCGGATGGTGATAATATCAAACTCGTAGACTATGGCTTGAGTGTGCCGGTTAAACGTCAGCCGTCTCGAGTAATGCAGGATCTCTCGAAGATCAACGGTCTTCTGAATTGGAAGAACCCTGAGCTGACAAACGATCCGTACGTAAACCTTGTGAACAAACACCTTGACGAGTACAAAGAGGTCAAAGGTGTAAGCAAAGCTGCTAACAATAAAAGAACTCAGATCGGCGAAGCTTACCTTCGCGAACTCAATCGACTTTGAAGAGATTACTATGAAAGAACAAAGCGCAAATCTGAAGGCGATGATCAAGCGCAAAGAGCTCCTTCGGAAAGGTGGGGACGAAGCTGATTCCAAAGCTGAACGAATCCTTGATGCCGTCTTGAAGGGGGGTGGTCTATCCACTGAGGAAGTGTACGCTTTAATGGCGTATTGAGCGGGTAAAAGTATAAAGTAATACTTTGGGGGTGAGCCGTGCCAATCGAGAGGATTCGAGTCTCGCGACCGAAACCAACCGAGCGGAAAACACTAGCTGACAGGTTTGTGAACGTGATTGGAAGTTGGAACTTTATTGTAGCACAGTCGCTAACAATGGTTCTCTGGGTGTTGATAAATTCAACGATGTTGACAAAACCTGACCCGTACCCCTTTATACTCCTTAATTTGATGCTGTCCACCCAGGCAGCTCTTCTTGGTCCAATCATTTTGATGTCAAATAATCGACAAGGAGCAATGGATAGGGAGAGGGACGTGGCTCACTACCTCACGGACGTTCGAGAAAGCGAAATGGTAGAAGGAATGGCCGCCGAGCTAGAGCGACTCGCAAAGCGTCTTGACGAAAATGATGAAGAGCACTGGGCAGGATAGCGAGAAAAGAACGTGGGACAATCCCACTCGGAAACCCTGGAATCCCGTTATCAAGGCATGTCTCAACGCTATTGATGAGCACATACGCCTTCACCTTCTGACGGGGGAAGTTTGGCACCTCTCTCAAGCGGAAATACTTCGGCAGTACGTTCGCGATTTAAAGGACTGGATCAATCACACTGAACTAAAATGACTGATTTTCCGTACGATATCGCCTTCCTAGTTGGCGGTGTCCTGATTGCAACAATCTGGTTTACTGTGAGGATTATAACGATGGATAGCAGAAAAGGGTGAAATCTTTTAACGAAATCTGACGCTCACAAATGAAAGGGTACGTATCTGAACAGGCACGGGTCGATTGAAAAGTTTACGTTTGCAAACAGAAGGTATAATAAGTGTGTAGGTGGCGCGGTTTCGCCTCGAGACCCCCCTGCCACTGAGTCCTATTTGCAAACGTAATTACTATGATCAATGACGACTTCTGTTTTACGCGCCCCACGCACTGACGTTTGGGGCTCCTTCTGCGAGTGGGTGACATCAACCAACAACCGGCTTTATGTCGGGTGGTTCGGAACTCTGATGATTCCTACTCTTCTTGCTGCAACGATTTGCTTTATTGTTGCTTTCATCGCTGCTCCACCTGTCGATATCGACGGGATTCGTGAGCCAGTCGCCGGGTCCTTGATGTATGGAAACAACATCATCTCCGGTGCTGTTGTTCCTTCTTCTAACGCTATCGGCCTGCATGGTTAAAAGTGCCTCTCGTTGGTGACATCGAGATGATAATCGGATGAAAACGGGGAAACCTACGTAAATGACTATTTATGAGCAATTTTTAGACCACGTCCGTAGTAAAAGGTATTCGGAAGGAACTCTTAAAGAGTTTCATCATGAACCTCCGCACCACACCGGAAAGTCCTCAGACGACTCCCCGTTTAATGTGCGCGTCTCTATTCAAGACCATGTTCTTTTGCACCAGTATCGCTGGATTACTTTTGGCGAGAAAGGTGATTACTTAATGTTTAAGGGTCGTCAAAAAGACACCCAAGAGTTCAGGACATTAATGAACGAAAGACGAATAGAGGTTATGAAAGAAAGAGGAAGTGGGTTCTGGAACTCAGATCTTCAGTCTACTCTAGGAAAAAGGGGTGGATCTAAAGGAGGCTCAGCTAATACTAAAGACCAGTTTCAAGCTAGACAAAGGGTAGGAAAAATCTTTGGAAGGTTGGCCGGCAAGAAACGGCAATCCGAAGAGTTGATCAAAGTTCTATCGAAACCTGTAACCCTGGTGCACAAAACGGGCTTAACCCTAACGGTTAGTTTAGAGTGTGCTGAGGACCTAAGAAAATGCTTGTTCAACCTAACTCCAAAACTACCTAAAGGCAGCCCATCTGGTATGCTCATGGGCGGTAAACCTTGGGGTGGTTGGGTTGTAGAGGGCAGGTCTTTTGATAAACGCTCAAGTACAAAACCGTCAAAGTGGGCTCCCATAAAAGGTAATCTAATGAAGTACGGAGTTTTGGTTGGGGGATCTATCTTATTCCCGGTAGAAAAAGAATACCGGACTTACTTGTCTGAAACTTATTTAGAATATTGTCGTTTATACGGTAATCCCGTCGGAAGCCGCTCAAGCGTGAGCGGAACCGCTAGAGACTAGTGGGTGTGAGACGCTTCTCACGTAATACCACATAAGCGTCCGACACCTCTATGAGGTGATGATATAGTCCGCTCCCTGTAGAAATACCGGGGTAAAGCGTTTTATCCAATCTGGGAAGCTGCAACGATGGAAGAATGGCTATACAACGGTGGCCCCTTCCAACTGGTAATTTTCCACTTCCTCATCGGCATCTACGCCTACATGGGTCGTGAATGGGAACTTTCATACCGTCAACCCTAGGCGGCTCTTGAAGGAAACTTCAAGATAAACATCGGGTGAACTGCTGGAAACATGGACATCTACGACGCCTTTATCGAATATTTGCGTTCTCTTGAGTCAACTGTTCAAGGGTATTACGAAAAGCATCGTGTCATTCCGGGGCACGAGAGTGGCAAGTATTCTGAAGGAAATGTCGTCAAGTGTTCTTTCGACAACCACAAACTTGCTCATTACTACCGCTGGCTTGCGAAAGGAACTGAGAAAGATCGTTACGCCTGGCGTAAAATGTGTGGTTGTAAAGACGAAGACGCTCGTCGTGAGATGGCTATCTATGCTGGGAAACTAGGTGGTCGTAAGACTGCTGAAATCCATAAAGAAAACGGAACTAACTTCTACGATCCAGAGTTTGGACGCAGAGCTTCTCTTATGAGACCTGCAGAAGAAAAACGGAAATGGATGTTAGAGTTGAACCAAATGCTCACTAAAGAGCAAAGGTCAAATGCGGGTCACATCGGCGGTGTCTCTTGCACAAGTATGCAACGAGAAAACAAAACCGGTTTCTTTGACCCAAAAGCGAAGGTTCAACGAAAAGGAAACCTGAAAAGGTGGGGCATCAAAATCGATGGTGTCCGCATTCCTTATTCCAAACTTTCTTCAGACTTCATTGACTATCAAGTCAGTCTAGGAACCGCTAGAGAGTACTTCAATCCGTGCAATCAGCAGCCAAGCCGTCCTAGCGAGGACGGAAGGTTCAGAGACTAGTCGGTGTGAGACGCTTCTTACGTAATACGACATTAGCGCCCGACACCTAACTCGCTTATGCGACAAGGTGAAGATATAGTCCACATTCGCATACTGTGCTAGGTATGCGCCCATGGATTATGGTTGCCTACTCGGCTCCTGTAGCCGCTGCCAGCGCCGTTTTCCTTGTGTATCCTTTCGGTCAAGGTTCATTCTCAGATGCGATGCCTCTGGGGATTAGTGGGACCTTCAACTATATGATGGTTTTTCAAGCTGAGCATAACATTCTGATGCACCCCTTACACCAAATCGCAGTGGCTGGTGTGTTCGGTGGCTCACTGTTTAGCGCTATGCACGGTAGCCTTGTTACCAGCTCGCTGGTCCGTGAGACTACTGAAACTGAGTCTCAGAATTATGGATACAAATTCGGTCAAGAAGAAGAGACCTACAACATTGTGGCTTAACCTGTATAGGCCACGTTAAACCGGATGAACTGACTGGGAAGCCTGACGATTTCAGAAATGAAATGCAAGGTAATCAGCAGCGAAGCCCTTGGCGCTCCAGGGGAACGTTCAACGACTACTGGGTGGGGCAAGTTCGTGACCCCGTAATACCAGAACTTTCTTTTATAGGAAGTAGCGTCCGGCTCCCTGAGATGGGATGATGATATAGTCTGGCCCCTTGGAAACAAGTGGGAACAACCGGCACACGGTTACTTTGGAAGACTCATCTTCCAATACGCATCTTTCAACAATAGCCGCAGCCTGCACTTCTTCCTGGCTGCCTGGCCGGTCGTTGGTATTTGGTTTGCTGCTCTTGGTGTTAGCACTATGGCATTTAACCTCAATGGTTTCAACTTCAACCAATCACTGATTGATAGTCAAAATCGTGTTATTCCTACCTGGGCCGATGTACTTAATCGTGCAGGGCTTGGCATGGAGGTAATGCACGAACGTAACGCTTTCGTAACTGTGGGCGCCCTTGCTTGAAAAGGTGAGGTAAACATCGGGTGAATTGCTGGAACGGAGAGATCCCAATCAGCAGCCAAGCCTCTCACGCTTGAGAGGAAGGTCCAGAGACTACTGGGGGTGGCAAGCGTGCCACATAATACCAGATCAGCGCCCGACACCTAACTCGCTTATGCGACAAGGTGAAGATATAGTCCAAAAAGTGGGGAGCACAACTTCCCCCTAGACCTTGCAGCTGCAACCACTACTCAAGTGGCTCTAACTGCCCCGCCTATCGGTTGATTTAGTTTACTCTTTAACCTCTAAGGTATAATAACCTTGGAGGTCTTTTTGTATGCCCTGGAATAAAGGTCGATTAGCATATACACCCCTGGGACCGTACGTCGCCAAACGATACGAAGAAGGAGCAAGTTACGGTAAAATCGCCCATGAAGTAGGAATTTACAAAGGTTGCGTTCAAAACCTGTGCCGAGCAATTGGAGTACCCCCCAGAAAAAATCACACCACAAATATTGCTGATGTGTGGGAGCAGCGACTGCTCGACTACGTGAAACGGTCGGGTGTGTCAGTTGTAGATAGACCGGCACGGTTAACTAAAAGTTCACGAGTCGTCACTCGGTGCAAACACGGAATGTCCGAGAGACCCTGCTCAATACTAGCAAATCTTCAGAATTGTTGCAGAACTGGGTCAAAACTTGGTGAAAACAACGGTGTTTACGGTGTACCGTCTTGGAACGCCGGCACAGTAGGAATAAGCAAGGGTCACGGATTTGGGGGTAAACCCTCCGAAGAAGAACGAAAACTCCCCGGAACCCTCTACCTAATCCGTTACCTCGACGAATCCGGAACCCACTTCAAATTAGGAATTACCAAACTAACCCTGGCCGAACGATTCCGCAAAGGCCAACTAATCTCCATCATCCACCTTCACAACGCCACCCTCGGTGAATGCTTCGACCTTGAACAATCCCTCCTGAAGTGGGCCAAGGAAAACGGCCACCGCTATTCTTCACCGACAACGACTGAACTCGTGCACCCGGCAGCTATTGCCCACATTCTCCATAGATTGAGAGAAGAGTTGACTTAATCGTTTTCGAGGGTAAAATGTTATACATACCCGCGCTCACAACATGTACGTTCTTCAGACTTGGACATTCACACCGGGAAGCGAGGGGGAAGGAACAATCGAAGTCCCCGGCGTTTATACGATCGAACAGTTCGCCCATATTACAAACCTCACAAGAAATATCCCCCTCTTTGACGCCGAAGCCTACGAAGCAACGATTACCCTCGAAGATAACGGACTTTCAACTACTCTTACTCTGCGTCAAAACACATCTTTCTGTGAGTCGACGGACGATCTCCAGATTACGATGTTTGATCTATACTCCGGGGGAGGAACTGGACCCGAAGCAAATGTCGCAGTAACGAATTGGCCTGCTTCTCAGAATATAAACGGAATCGTTGAAATTAGCAACGAGATTGGAGATCCAATCCCGGTAGTCGGAACGGTCGAAGTAAGCAATTTTCCGACAACGCAACCTGTCTCCGGCTCAGTCTCTGTCAGCAACTTCCCTGCTACTCAAGCCGTCACAGGAACTTTCTTCCAAGCAACTCAACCTGTTTCCGGTTCAGTTTCTGTCAGCAATTTTCCCGCCAGTCAAGCAGTTACCGGCACTTTCTTCCAGGCCACACAGCCGATTTCTGGTACAGTTTCAGCGACCCAAGGCACTTCACCTTGGGTGGTTTCTGGTACAACTTCCTCAAACGTTGCCTCATTCCCGACCACCAGTACTGATTCCTTCGGTCGCCTCAGGGTATCCGAGCCGTTTACGATGTTCGACTCTAGTTTCCGTTACGGGGACAATCAACTCTGGAGCACCGCAACGTCAACAGGCGGAACCGCTACTTACAACACTGCCCAAGGTCTGATGGACCTAAACGTTACCACAGCCAGCGGTTCTTCGGTTCAACGCCAAACCACCAAGGTATTTTCGTACCAGCCTGGTAAATCGCTTCTGGTAATGACAACTTTTGTCTGTGCTGCGCCAAAATTAAATCTTGACCAGAAAGTTGGTTACTATAACACAGACAACGGTTATTTCCTTGAGCAGGACGGTCTCGCCACCTACTTCGTTGAGCGTTCTTCTGTCAGTGGCGTAACTGTCAACACTCGGGTTGCACAAGCAAACTGGAACGTTGATAAGATGAACGGGACCGGCCCTTCTGGCATCACTCTGGATATATCCAAAGCACAAATCTTGTGGATGGACTTAGAGTGGCTGGGTGTCGGAACCGTTCGTATGGGATTTGTCATTAACGGTCAGTTCTATGTCTGCCATCAGTGGCAACATTCGAACATCGTAACTTCCACCTATATCACCACTGCCTCGCTTCCCCTGAGCTGTGAAATCACCAACACTGGAACCACAGCAAGCATAAGCACATTGAAACAAATTTGTTCCACGGTTATCTCCGAAGGCGGATACATTTTAAATGGACTTCAGCAAAGCATTGGTACGCCGATAACCACAGCACGAACTTTAACAACTGCTGGAACCTACTACCCCGTTGTGTCTCTCCGGCTCAAGAGCGATCACCTTGACGCGATTGTTATTTTGACAGCAATCTCTATCCTGGGAAACGGCAATAACGAACGATTCCGCTGGCAAGTGATGGCATCCAGCACAGTTACTGGTGGCTCTTGGACAAGCGCCGGATCAAACTCTGGTGTAGAATACAATCTCACCGGGACTGGAATTAGCGGCGGACACATTCTTGCTTCGGGGTACACTTCTTCATCAAACCAGGGTACACCCTCCGTTGATATCCTGAAAGAGGCGCTCTTCACATTTCAGCTCGAGAGAGATCCTTTCACTGCGACACCTTATACTCTTTCCCTTGCCATGGCAGGTGCTGCCAATAACACCAGCTGTTACGCTTCGATGGACTGGGAAGAAGTCAGCCGTTGATGAGCAAGATTCGTGTGATCGCGCAAGACGTCAACCTTCGCGACTTTCAGCCTCAAAATCTAACGACGGATTGTTTCCTAGTCACTCGACTCGATGGCGTCTTTGACGTCATCAAATCGAGGAAAATGGTGGATATCTTCGATCACTACTACGATCTCGGTATCGCCCTTACCAAGATTGGATTCAGCGGCGGCGCAAAGAACCCCAAATTCCAAGAACCTGAAATGTGATTTACTATTTCGTCTGCAGGGTAAAATAAACGAAAGTAGTGTCTCTACCCATGGTGTTCGATCGAAATCCGAGGTTCGGGGCGGACCTTTCTTTCTCCGAAAACGCAAAACGTGTAACTGACCTTCTGTGGGAAACAACCGGGGGAAACTTCTCGGAGTTCCCACGGTCCTACCTTGAACATCTTCGCCACGAGTTTTCCGACGGGAAAATCTCGATGTTGGAGCTGATTGACCGAGTTGATCTCGGCCCCGACGCAACTTACGACGAATATTGCGAAGTAGTCGACTCGCTTATGAGCGTCGATCCGTCACGCTGGCCCGACTCCGATTCGGTCCTGCAGCTTCAGGCGCACAAGCTGGATTTTGAGCTTGAGTTGAACTTCACGGAGTTTGACGAGTTTGACTTTGCGGAGGGCGATCTGAGCAGCAAGGTGGAAACTTTCCTGAAAAAAGTGATCGCCAGCGTTTACCTTGACGGCGTAACCGACGTCACTGACGAACAGGGTAATCCCCCGAACGAGGCAAATAACTATCTGATGGATGAGGACGGAAAGTCCTTCAACGGCATTTTCTACGACGCCGCACCGGGCGAAAAGGCGAAGCAATTCACCTTCTCGATTACGGAAAAGAGAGACGGAAACTGGCAAATTTCTTATTGAGCACTATGAGCGATACATCTACCAAATATGATGAAGCTCATCCGACAGAAGGGTCGATTGAGCTTAACGGAAAAGACGCATCCTATCGCAACGCAAAGATGGTGAGTGATCCGCGCACCGTAATGAAAAGGCGCGTGCGTGGCGCACTCGTTCCTATGAGGTTCGACAATGAAACACCTCGCCCGTAGTTTTCAGAATCACATCGGTCAGAGAGGGTGTCATTTCTATGACTCCGACTCCTGTAACTTTCTGACGTGGGTGGAAGTTTTTCACTTTTTAAGATCGGTGTCGTCAAAGAGTGAGCAGGATATTTTCTCTGAAAAGTTGACAGAGACTCTGGCAAATTACGACCCAGACCGGGAGTATTTGGCAGTGCATCAGCACGGGGATTCAGTTTCGGTTGAGCTATACGCGCACTCTAGGCAGATATCAGCGAAATGAACGACGGTTATATTCTGTCTTTGTGTCGATGCCCGCTCTGTGGGGAAATAATTGGATGCAGCAAACTCAGCGGGAAGCTTGTTTGCGATCGTAGTCAATTAGCCGAGCATGTCAAAGAGTGTAGAGAACGGGTAAAAGCAAGTAACGACTCGTAAGTTTCGAAATTGCTATGACTCTCCCCAAGCGCCCATATTGGGCAGATCCGATTCCCAACGATAACTTTACCAACATACCGGAAGAATACACACTCAAAGGCCCTTACTGGGACGTTTTGGTTGGTGAGGGGCTTGATGTCACTCCCGAAGGTTCTCTAACTTCACCCTCCGGTTCCGGCTCCGGAAATGAAAATGCCGTGATCGCAGGAACTTGGTGGCCTGCTCCAATCGGTGAAGGTTTAACCATCAATGAAGACGGCCAGCTTGCTGCCGTTGATTCTCCGTAGACCCGAGACCACGGGTATAATCTTAGCAAGGGCAAACACCCGGAATATTTTCACTGAATAAGATGCAAAAGTCCTACACTGAGAAAACTTACGTCATCTGTCACAATGGCAGCGACATCATTCACCCTGTTACGGTTGAGCCAGGAACCAACCTGACAACCGGCCAGCCTGAGTTCGAAGAGTTCTCGGACGAAGAAGCCTGGAAGGCACGACTGCAGGAGCTCAACTACGACATCTCGACTCTTTCTCCCCTCACGGGAACGAAAGATTTCTCCCCTGGTGAAAGGGCTGCAAAGCTCGGTCTTGAAGGCGGCGACTTTGTCAAACTGACGCCGGAAGAGAGAAAGGCTCGCCGCGCTGAGCGAATGGCTCTCCGCCAAGCCGAAAAAGCCTGATACACTGACAACCTTCCGCACTCAAAGCAACTACCATGCAAAAAGAAAAGATCCTCTTTATGGCCGGTCTTCCCCGGTCAGGTTCAACCCTGCTCGCCGCCCTGTTGAATCAGAACCCGCGCATCCACACTGAACCTTCCAGTCCCCTTATGGATCTGTCGAAGGCAGTTGTTCGGGCGATTGAATCGAGCGAACACTACATGGCGTTTCCGAAGGAAAAGTCCGCACTCGCAGTGTCTCAGGCAGTATTTCAGGCGTACTATTGGGACGCGGAGAAACCCGTGGTCATCGACAAGAACCGAGGCTGGCCAACGCAGATTCGCGGACTGGAGCAGTGTATCGTACCGAAAGCGAAGATTATTTGCCCGGTTCGCGATGTTGACGAAGTTTTGGCGTCCCTCATCAAGATTGCGAGGGCAAATCCTTTCAATCCGGAAACGGGTCGTTTGAACTTTATCGACCACTCATTGGTGGCGATGAACAAGCCCATCAACGATGACAATCGCTGTGAATTTCTGCTTTCGACGCAGGGAATTCTGGGTCAGTGCGCCGTCGCGTTGCAGAACGCAATCAAAGAGGGATTGAGAGATCGTCTACATTTCGTTGAGTACAACGACCTCGTGGAAGAGCCGGAAGAAACTCTGCGAGAACTCTATGCTTTCCTCGAAGAAGAGGAGTATAAGGGCCACGACTTTTCAAACATTCAGGGGATGTATCGGGAGAAAGACTCCGAAGTTTTCAGCGTGCCCGACCTTCACAAAGTGTCTGAGAAGCTGATTCGCTCAAAGACGAATCCGAAGAAGATTCTTCCCAGCAAGTTCTACAGCTTTTGCCAAGGGAAAGAGTTCTGGAGAACTCTGGAAGAAGCGGGGTAAAACGTAATAGTTCAGTTCGTAGCTGCCGCGTACAATGACATTACCAAAAAGGCCCTACTGGGCGGACCCGATTCCCAACGATAACTTTACCAACATACCGGAAGAATACACACTCAAAGGCCCTTACTGGGACGTTTTGGTTGGTGAGGGGCTTGATGTCACTCCCGAAGGTTCTCTAACTTCGCCCTCCGGTTCTGGCTCCGGTAATGAAGATGCTGTGGTTGCCGGAACTTGGTGGCCAGCTCCGATTGGCGAAGGTTTGACGATTAACGAAGATGGTCAACTTGCCGCCGCAGGTTCTTTCTATATTTACTGTACTCCGCAATTTATCGACCAGCCTGTTGAATATCCGCCTTACTTCTGCGACACAGAAGTGAATACGACGGGAGTCACCGATTTTTCAGAAGCCTGGAGCAATTGCACCGGAATTACCGATTTTCCGTGTGTTAATTCCGCGTCGGTTACCGATTTCAGCAGCGCCTGGTACAACTGCGCCAGCCTCACATCTTTCCCGCCCATAAATACAAGCTCTGGGGTAAACTTCTCCTACACCTGGAGATATTGTGAGTCTCTACTCTCCTTTGCCGTGATTAATACACACAACGGAGAGAATTTCATCGGAACCTGGGCAAATTGCTATAATTTGGAAACTTTTCCCGCGCTTGATTTTAGAAATGCCACCGCATTCGGGTTCGAGTATGCTTACGGAACTTGGGAAAATTGCGAGTCTTTAGTCTCACTCCCCTTTGTGAATACGTCCAAAGTGGAGAATATGAACTATGCTTGGGCATTTTGTTACAGTCTGACCGACTTCCCCTTAATTGATACCAGTAGCTGTACTGAATTTTACGCCGCTTGGCGAAATTGCAACAGCCTAACCTCCTTCCCCCTACTCGACACAAGCTCGGGATCTGATTTTAGAAACGCTTGGCGAAATTGCAACAGCCTAACCTCCTTCCCCCTGCTGAATACAAGCTCGGGGTCTGATTTTTCTCTTGCTTGGCGAAATTGCTCTAGTCTAACCTCTTTCCCCCTTCTTGATGTTAGCAGCGGAACGTACTTCGGGAATGCCTGGAGAAACTGCTACGACTTGATCTCTTTCCCCTTACTCGACACAAGCTCGGGGACTGACTTTGGTAGCGCTTGGCGAAATTGCAACAGTTTAACCTCCTTTCCCCTGCTTGACACAAGCTCGGGAACAAATTTTGAGGGTACTTGGAACAACTGCAGCAACCTGACTTCATTCCCTCCGCTTGACGTCAGTCAAGGTACTGACTTCGGTAGTGCTTGGTACGGCTGCAACAGCCTAATCTCCTTCCCACTACTTGATACAAGCTCGGGAACTTATTTCGGAAATGCTTGGCAAAATTGCACCTCTTTAGTAGAGTTTCCTCAACTGGATGTAAGTTCGGGGACTAACTTTGTTGCTACTTGGTTTGGCTGCTCCAGCCTGACTTCATTCCCCTTGCTTGACATAAGCTCCGGCATAGAATTTGGTTTTGCCTGGCAAGACTGCACCAGTATGACTTCATTCCCTGCGGGCATGTTTGACAATTGCTCGGCAACAAATTTCAACTATACCTGGCAAAATTGTGCCCTTTCTCAACAATCTGTAGACAACATCCTTGTCTCAATCGATACTGCTGGGCAGAGCAGCGGCATCCTAGAGATCGATGGGGGAACTTCGGCTGCCCCTGGCGCAGCAGGGCTTTCTGCGAAACTTTCCCTGGAAGGGAAAGGGTGGACCGTTCTCACAAACTAGCTTTCTGCATCGCAGAAAGGGGTAAAATTCGTTAACGATGTTTCAATTCGGTTGCTAGCCCAATGACATTACCAAAACGTCCAAAGTTCGGTGGTCCGATTCCCAACGAGGCCATTTCTGACGCCCCTGAACAATACACAATCAAAGGTCCATACTGGAACGTTCTTGTCGGTGAAGGGCTCGATGTCACGTCCGAAGGCTTGATAACTTGTCCGACAGGGGCGGGCGCTGGTAGCACGAAAGCGGTGCTCTCGGGAACTTGGTGGCCAATGTCCATCAGCGAGGGACTGACGATCAATGAAGATGATCAGCTAGATTTTAAGAGTTCACCTTATATTCGCTGCGTTCCGCAGTTCCTCGATCAGCCTATCGAGTATCCTCCGTACGACTGTAATACCGATGTTAATTCATTCGGTGTGGCAGATTTCACGTTTGCCTGGGCAAATTGCGGAGGAATCACAACTTTTCCGTGCGTGGATACACGTTCGGGAACTAATTTCGGGGGTGCTTGGTACGGCTGCAACAGCCTAACCTCCTTCCCTCTACTTGACACAAGCTCGGGGACTTATTTTGGGGGTGCTTGGCAAAATTGTTCTAGCCTCGCCTCTTTTCCCCTTCTTGACACAAGCTCGGGAACTAATTTCGGGAGTGCTTGGGGGGGTTGCAACAGCCTAACTTCTTTTCCCCTTCTGAATACAAGCTCGGGAACGAATTTTAGTTATGCTTGGTACAACTGCAACAGCCTGACTTCTTTCCCTCTACTGAATACAAGCTCAGGGACTAATTTTAGCCTCTCTTGGTACGGCTGCAACAGCCTAATCTCCTTCCCCCTGCTGGACACAAGCTCGGGAACTAATTTCAACAGTGCTTGGTACGGCTGCGACAGCCTGACTTCTTTCCCTCTGCTTGACACAAGCTCGGGAACTAATTTCAACAGTGCTTGGAACGGCTGCAACAGCCTAACTTCTTTCCCCCTGCTTGACACAAGCTCGGGAACTGATTTTGGTGTAACTTGGGCAAGCTGCAACAGCCTAATCTCCTTCCCTCTACTTGACACAAGCTCGGGAACGAATTTTAGTTATGCTTGGTACAACTGCAACAGCCTGACTTCTTTCCCCCTGCTTGACACAAGCTCGGGAACTAATTTCGGGAGGGCTTGGGGGGGTTGCAACAGCCTAACTTCTTTTCCCCTTCTGAATACAAGCTCGGGAACGAATTTTAGTTATGCTTGGAACAACTGCAACAGCCTAACCACATTCCCTGCGGGAATGTTTAACAGTTGTTTAGCAACTAATTTTGGAGGTGCATGGTCCGGCTGCGCTTTAACTCAAACCAGCGTAAATAACATCCTAGTCTCCCTAAACACAGCGGGTCAGCTCAACGGGAATGTTTCGCTTTCTGGGGGAACTTCTGCGGCGCCGAGCGGTGCCGGGGCAGCGGCGAAAACGGCCCTACAGGGAAAAGGCTGGACCGTTCTCACAAACTAACTTTCTGCATCGCAGAAAGGGGGTAAAATTCGTTAACGATAATGAAATCAGGCCGCCACCAATGACCTTACCAAAGCGCCCAATAATCGGTGATCAGATTCCGAACGACCCGATCTCTTCCCCCGAGCAGTATACACTTCGGGGTCCGTATTGGGACGTTTTAGTCGGGGAAGGGCTCGACGTTACCGACGCGGGCTCTCTTACCGCCCCGTCCGGAAGCGGCTCTGGAAGCGAAGACGCCGCCGTTTCAGGCACCTGGTGGCCCGCTCCGATTGGCGACGGGCTGACGATTGACGAAGATGGTCAGTTGGCTTTCGCAGGTTCCGGGTACATCTATTGTGTCCCCCAGTTTATCGACCAACCTGTTGAATACCCTCCGTATAGTTGCGATACGAATGTTAATACGACGGGTGTGACCAATTTTGGGGACGCTTGGAATGGTTGCACAGGAATTACTGAGTTCCCTTGCTTGAATACAATCTCGGGAACTAATTTTAGGGGTGCTTGGTACGGCTGCAACAGCCTAACCTCTTTCCCCCTACTTGACACAAGCTCGGGAACGAATTTTAGTTATGCTTGGCTAAATTGCACCAGCCTAACCTCCTTCCCCCTTCTTAACACAAGTGCGGGAACCAGTTTCGCATACGCTTGGGGTGAATGCACCGGCCTAACCTCTTTCCCTTCACTTGACACAAGCTCGGGAACCGACTTTGCAGTCGCTTGGAGAAACTGCACCAGCCTAACCTCCTTCCCCTTGCTTGACACAAGCTCGGGAACTGGCTTTTCTTACGCCTGGTACAGCTGCAGCAGCCTAACCTCTTTCCCCCAGATTGACACAAGCTCGGGAACTATCTTCTATGACGCCTGGGCAGGTTGCATCAGCCTAACTTCTTTCCCTCTACTGAATACAAGCTCAGGGACTAATTTTAGCCTCTCTTGGTACAACTGCACCAGCCTAACCTCTTTCCCCTTGCTTGACACAAGCTCGGGAACTAATTTTTACAGTGCTTGGGACAACTGCAACAGCCTAACCTCCTTTCCCCTACTTGACACAAGCTCGGGAACGGATTTTGGTTATGCTTGGCGAAATTGCAACAGCCTAACCTCTTTTCCCCTTCTTAATGTTAGCAGCGGAACGTACTTTGAGAATGCCTGGAGAAACTGCTACGACTTGATCTCTTTCCCCTTACTCAACACAAGCTCGGGGACTTATTTCGGGGGTACTTGGCTAAATTGCACCAGCCTAACCTCCTTCCCCCTGCTTGACACCAGCTCGGGGATTAACTTTTTCGGTGCTTGGTACGGCTGCAACAGCCTAACCTCCTTCCCCCTACTGAATACAAGCTCGGGAACTGGTTTTTATGGCGCTTGGTACGACTGCACCAGCCTAACCTCTTTCCCCTTGCTTGACACAAGCTCGGGAACTGATTTCGCCCACGCCTGGGAAGCCTGCACCAGCCTAACCTCCTTCCCCCTACTTGACACAAGCTCGGGAACTGATTTTGAGGCTGCTTGGTACGACTGCAACAGCCTAACATCCTTCCCCATGCTTGACACCAGCTCGGGGATTAACTTTTTCGGTGCTTGGGTAGGTTGCAACAGCCTAACCTCTTTCCCCCTGCTTGACACAAGCTCGGGCACGAGTTTTGGTTACTCTTGGGCAGGTTGCAACAGCCTAACCTCCTTCCCGCTGATTGATACAAGCTCAGGGACTAATTTTAGCCTCTCTTGGTACGGCTGCACCAGCCTAGCCTCCTTCCCCTTGCTTGACACCAGCTCGGGAACCAATTTTTCGCTCGCGTGGAGAGACTGCAACAGTCTAACATCTTTCCCTCTGCTTGACACAAGCTCGGGAACTAATTTCAACAGTGCTTGGTACGGCTGCAACAGCCTGACATCTTTTCCTGCAGGAATGTTTGACAATTGCCCAGCAACTTTCTTCAATCAAGCGTGGGTCAATTGTGCCTTAAATCAAACTAGCGTAGACAACATCCTCGTTTCCCTCGACACCGCTGGTCAACTGAACGGTACTGTTGACATCCACCTCGGAACCTCGTCACCCCCTGGCGCAGCCGGATTGGCGGCGAAGGTTTCCCTTCAAGGGAAAGGGTGGACTGTTCTAACAAACTAACTTTCTGCATCGCAGAAAGGGGTAAAATAAACTCAAGTTGCTCAGACTAAGATGACTCTCCCTACACCTCCTCACAACTTTTCGACCCCGATTCCCAATCCCCCATTCGAATACCCCGAGGGATACTACGTGGAAACGACCCAAGGAAGAATCGACCTGAACGACAATCTTCCGATCGACCCTGAAACTGGTGCGGTTTCTCTGGCCTGAGGTCAAACCGGGTAAAACTGATTAAATTCCGTAAAGGCGCATGAACGAAGAATTCACAGTCTACTCAAACAAAACCATTAAATATCTGAACGACGCAACAATCGTTTCTCGTCTTTCTCACTGGAACGTTCGCGGCCCCAACTTCTACGAAGTCCACCTGCTATTCGATCGAATTTATGGGGATCTTGCGGAACTTATGGATGGCCTCGTCGAGACCCTTCGCGCCTGCGGAATCGACCCCGACTTCACCCTTTTCTCGGGTCCAGGCATCTCCATGGATTTTTTCGACGCAAACTCCCTCGTCGAACTCAACATGGACTACCTAATGTCGCTCAATAGCGCAGTCGGATACTTCTACAACTTCTGCGAAGAAAACAGTCAAGATCCTCGCCTCGTTGGCATTGGTAACCACTTGCAAGGAATGGCAGAGACCATTTTGAACGACCTGTACCTTTTGCAAGCCTACGCGGGCCACTGAGTTTACCCGACTCCCTCGACCCTATGCTGAGGCCAGTGCGAGGATTTCTTCAAAATGTTCCTGGTTGTCAACGCTTCCGGCAAAGTCTGGGACGGTTTCTCATGGGGCGAGCGAGGAAAAGTTTTCTGCACGGCGGCGAGAGCACTCCGCTCGCTTCACGAAGAGGGGGAGGATTGGGATGAAAAAATGGTTCAGCTCACGGAAGTGACAAAATGATTCCACCCCGCTCCTTTCCCCCTGGCGTCCTTCAGATGTTTGAAATCCATGAGGATAAAACAAAGACACTGCTGGAGGAGCTGCCCGCGTCTTCCCGTAATCGGGACAGAATTCACACAATGCGCAATGACATCCTCATTGTGAATCCGACGAAACAAATCGTAATTTCAGAAAACAATGCCTGGACCTAACGAAGATCTCGACTCTATCACAATCCGCTTGGAAGAAGATGAAGAAGGCAATCTTATTGTACCATTCCCTGACGAACTCCTTGATGCGCTTGGCTGGAAGGAAGGGGACGAACTTGAAATCTATACAATGCACAAACAAATTGCTTTCAGAAAAGTTTCAGACGGAGTTAACGCTGGCTGAAGCTTACTGGAACCGTTGCGATGACAACTGATCTGACCCCGAAAGTTGGAAGGTGGCCGACACGAATCTTCCTTGACTCATCAAACTGCGACGCTCAACTCTGGTATTCCGAAAAGAAAGATGCCTGGCACTGGACCCTGGTTTGGGAAGATGGGTGTCCAGTGGGAACTCATATGCACCACGGAATTGCCCCATCAAGGAGTAAAGCAAGAGCAGATATTGTAACCACAATGATGTGGATTGAGGATAAATGGCCCACCTACGAGTACTTTCAGGGTGTGTAGGGCGGTTTCCCGCCCTTTTTTGGGCGGTTCGCCCCCTTTCGCCGGACGAGAAAATGAGCTATGCTTAAGGCATGGAAAACAAGTTTCTCACTCACCCCTCTCAGCACCCTTTGAACCGGGTGGTCCGCGCATACAACCGCGTGGCTGCCTCCGACCGCAAAGCCGCTGCCCTGGACCGGGCTGCCGAGCGTGCCGAGGCCGGTTTCGAAAGTGACTACCTTTCTGACCGCTGGGCCACCACCTGAGCTATTATAAAGTCATGGAAACGAAAACCGCTACAACCGAATACTACGTTGGCGATCTTGCTTATGTGATGCACGACGCCTGGTCCGAAGTCTGTGACCTGATCCCCTTCGACAATTCTGAAAGTCAGTTTACTCTGGAAGATGGAAGAACCTTCTTCCTTCTCGGAACTTCTTACGGCGACGGAACTTATACCGACCAACTCGGTCGTGAATACTCTGTCGATTCCGGGACGCTGGGTGCGATCAAAGTCAGCGACATTCGTGACCCTGAGTTTGATATCGAAAGTGTGAAGCGTCTGGGCCAAATCATTCCGATGCCCTACGAACTTGATGAGCACGATTGCTTCGCCGATGACGGCGCTCTGGCATTCGGCCCGGTCGTGATTGATACCGACCCCTATTTCGAAGACGAGATTGACTTCGAAGACGACGAAACTGACGAAAACTTCTGATTTACAACACAAATGGAAACCTACACTTTTACTGGCGACGGCGTTACTTTTCTGGGGCTGATCGGCGTGATTTCAACTCTGATCATCGTTAACACTGCTTTTCGCAGGTTTCTGAAAAGTCCGTACCGGCGTTGAAAGCCGGTTTCCCGCCCTTTACTCGACGGCCGAAACGCGCTATAGTTAAAGGATGGTGAGAGAGCTCACTGCCCCGAACCCTGAAAATTCAACTTATTGGTCCCTTCGTCTAGCGGTTAGGACATCGCCCTTTCACGGCGGTAACACGGGTTCGATTCCCGTAGGGACTATAAGCTCAGGTGGCGGAATTGGTAGACGCCCTGGTTTTAGGTACCAGTGTTGAAAAACGTGGAGGTTCAAGTCCTCTCTTGAGCATTGCCTTCGGGCAAACAATGGCCTGTAGTTCAGCGGTAGAACGCTTGACTGTTAATCAAGTTGTCGCAGGTTCGATCCCTGCTGGGCCAGTTGGTTGCTTCGCAACCATTGCGGTCAGCCTCACCGTCCTGCTTCCGGCAGGTAGCTCGAAGGAGAACTAGGCAAAAGCCCCCACCTCTGTGCGTTCTTGAGGCGTCTCACGTGTTAAATGGGGCACTCCGGGATATCGCCTAACTTGGTCATGGCACCTGCTTTGGGAGCAGGAAAAATCTTGGTTCAAATCCAAGTATCCCGATTGCCTTCGGGCAACGAGGTATTCAACTCCTCGACCAATAAGGATTGAGTCTCCCACCGACGGCGTAGGGCTAATGAACCTGATCCGAGCGGTTCCTCTGGCAACTTGAGTTGATAGTTGCAAGTCCGGCTGGTAACTGGAAAAAACGGCGGTGGTTGCTGGCTATAGCCGGTGACCTACTCTGCAGAGACCGCCAAACACCCCCTAAGCCTCTTAACAATGCTCAAACCTGGGGGTCGCTGGGAAAGTGTCCGAGTGGTTAAAGGAGGCGGACTGTAAATCCGCTGGCTCTGCCTTCACAAGTTCGAATCTTGTCTTTCCCATTGCCTCCGGGCATTTTCTTGCAGGAAAAGTTATGGACGAAAGCACTTTTACGCCTCAATTTGGTTGGCTTCGAGACTATCCTGATGCGCGTGACCTAACAACTCAAACACTAAATCCCCCTTCTAGATTAGCTCAGCTAAATCAGCCATCTGTGAATCAGATGCTTATGAAAGCTGGAGTGATTACGAAAGGACCTACCGGTGCAACTAAACTTCCCGCGTCAGTAGATCTGCGACAGTGGTGCTCACCGATTGAAGATCAAAAAACAATTGGTTCCTGCACCGCTAACGCTGCCGCTGGACTTCTGGAATATTACGAACGTCGCGCTTACGGGAAACACATTGAAGCGTCTCGCCTGTTTATCTATAAGACGACTCGCAACTTGATGAAGATGACCGGGGATACTGGTGCATATCTTCGTTCCACAATGCAAGCACTGACAATGTTCGGTGCCCCTCCAGAAAACTATTACCCGTATATCACTGCGAACTTTGACGCCGAGCCGCCATCTTTCACTTACGTTCTGGCACAGTCTTACCAAGCAACTTCTTACTACCGGCTTGATCCAGCTGGAACGTCTGGAACGGCTCTGCTAACTCAGATTAAAACTAATCTGGCAAACAATCTTCCTTCGATGTTTGGTTTCACTGTTTACAGTTCCTACTCTCAGACAGGATCTAACGGCGGTTGTTTCCCCTATCCTACAAATAGCGAGTCAATTGTTGGAGGCCACGCAGTTGTGGCAATCGGGTACGACGACACCAAAAAGATTCGGAACACGAATAATGGTGGGATCGAGACGACTGGGGCCATTATGATTCGAAATTCCTGGGGAACTTCCTGGGGAACAGCGGGATACGGCTGGATTCCCTACCAGTACATTACCGCCGGAATGTCCGCCGATTGGTGGTCGCTGATCAATAACGAGTGGCTTGACACCAATCAATTCTCGTGAGTCAAGTCCTTCCACACGACTTAAAACTGGGGCAGTCTTATCTAGACGGCGGTTCGACTCCACCAGGGTAAAAGTAACCAGATTTCTGGTTACAATGACGCACAAACACCACATTTTTCCAAAATATAAAGGGGGGACTGATGATCCTGTAAATCTTGTAGAAGTATCTATAACTCAACACGCTATGTTTCATTACTGTAACTGGAAGCTGTGGGGAGACAAAAGAGATTGGTTAGCGTGGAAAGGTCTGTCAGGTGAAATAGGAAAAGAAGAAATAATTAAAGAACTCCGTTCGGAAGGTTCTCGCAAAGGGCTTGAAAAATCGATGGCTAGAGGAAACACACCAGCTCGTCAGATAGCCGCCAGACGGAATATAGTTTTAGCAATCGAAGCAGCCAGACAACCGGAAATCGTTGCTAAACGTAAGGAAACTCTCAGAGCGGGGATTGATTCCCTTTCCGTAAATGAGAAGAGCCTTCGTTTCGGCAGAGAGCAAACCCCTGAAGTTCTCAAAAGTAAATCCGATAAACAAAGAAAATGGAAGTCCTTAACGGTTAAAACTCCAACTGGTACACTAGAGGTAGAGGGTTGTATAGCCCAGATCGCCGAACAATTAAACATCCCCAGGGAGAGCATGCAACCCCTGCTACGAAAAGGAAAAGTAAAACATTTAGGACTTATACTCGTGTCTAAAAACCCCTGGTAGCCGTCCTCTCGAATGACGTAAAACTAGGGTAACTAAGGCAACAAACGGGGTAGATCCCACCACCCCCATTTTCTGACAGTAGCTCAGTTGGTAGATCAGCCACCCGCTCATGGTTAAGGGCCAAAACGCTGCGGGGAAAAGCATGCCGTGGGTTCAAATCCCACCTGTCAAACACGGGGGTGAACTGGAATCGACCGGTTGGGGGAACTCGTTCGTAACTGCGAACAACATCATCAACTTCCGCAGGACTGCTGCCGCCGTTTGAGCGACCGCACTCTGAGCGAAACGGGGGGCAACTCCCCCATTCTTTTTGAAAGGGCGGTTTCCCGCCCTCTTTGGGCGGTTCGCCCCCTTTCGAAAACTTGGAAAATGAGTTATGCTTAAAGCATGGAAAATCAATCCCACAATCAACCCGCAATGACTACTGCAACTCTTTCTACTATTGAAATCAACGGCGTTTCCTACGCTCCCGTTGGGTCCAGTGCCAACACTTTGCCAAGCGGTAATCGCAACGTGGTTGTGATTGATCGCGGCTGGATCTTTGCTGGTGACACGATCTTCAACGAAGCAACCCAAGAGTACACCCTTAGCAACGCAATTTGGGTGTTCAAGTGGGAGTCAGTTGGATTTGACGGTGTTATCAAAGACCCTAAGTCCAGCAAAGTTACTCTTCGCCAAATGGACCAACCCGTCGTTGTTCCCAAAGGTTCTGTAATTTTCAAAGTGCCTGTTGCTGCAAACTGGGGACTGTGAAAATGTCTGAGATTATTTTTCTAGTTGGAAGCGGCAACGGCAACGGCTACGGCAACGGCTACGGCGACGGTTACGGCAACGGCTACGGTTACGGCAACGGCTACGGCAACGGCTACGGCGACGGTTACGGCGACGGCTACGGTTACGGCGACGGCTACGGTTACGGCTACAGCAACGGCGACGGCTTTGGCTACGGCAACGGCTACAGCAACGGCTACGGCTACGGCACAGTTTCTACAGCAACACGAAGGCGATGATGGCATACTCCTTTCTTTGGAAGGAGGCCATGCAAAACCTTTTCACCGCACGATGGAACATTCCTCAAGCCGCACGTCATTGTGAGCTATCCGAAGACGTGTGTAAACAAGATTTTCGTCAGTATTGTGAAACTCACCCGCCGGTTTACAATTCTAACGAAAACCTATAATTCAAGCGTTCTGTGACAACATTGTCGCCCTTTATGAGAGGGTTTCCTGAAAAACTCGGGACTGAACTCGGACCCTGATATTGTGGTCTTAAATCAACTGTGCCGAGGCGACTGCCCCTGAAACGGGGAACTTCCCCTTTCGCTATTCGGATGCCGAATTCTATCCTAACTAATGCTTGCTACTTTCTCTTTGGCCACTGCCCTTCTGCTCGGTAATTCTCAGAGCATTTCACCTGGAAGTCAAATCGCTACTCTGTACGTCCAGCCAGAAACACCGAAGACGCAGAGGTTAATCTGTAAAGAATGCTCTCCCAATGAGCAACGCACTCTTGCTTTCCTGCAAGACAATGGAATTTCCGACCGGAATGCCCTTGCGACGATTCTTGGAAACATCAAACAAGAGTCCATGTTTGTGCCCAACATCTGTGAAGGTGGCGCTCGCACAAACTATCAAAACTGCCGAGCTGGCGGTTACGGACTAATTCAGTTCACCTCGACTGATCGTTACAACGGTTTGGGCACCCATGCCCGACAAATCGGAGGAGATCCATCCTCGCTCGAAACTCAACTGAGCTACATCCTTACCGAACCCCAATGGAAAGGAATCGAGACTCGCATGAAAACACCTGGTCGATCTATCGACAGTTACATGTCCGCAGCCTATAAGTGGATCGGCTGGGGAATTCACGGTGCTCGAACTTCATACGCTCGGGAATACAGCTCCAAGCTGACCCCGGAGGTGCAATCGTGAGGAAACTTCTTCTTCTGGCCCTCCTCTTCTTTCCGACTGCCGCTCAAGCATCTTGCGGCCAAGCCAGTTGGTATGGCCCCGGTCTCTATGGCAACTTGACTGCAAACGGTGAAACTTTTCGTCGCGGGACTCTGACTGCGGCTCATCCTTACTACCCTCTTGGGTCGTATGTGAAAGTCACAAATCAGCACAACGGTCGTTCAGTTGTCGTGAGAATCAACGATCGCGGACCTTACATCGGTGGACGAATTATTGACGTGGCTCAAGCAGCCGCATCTGTGATCGGGTTGACATCAAGCGGGACCGCAAATGTTTGCCTCGCACGTTTGTGAGTTTACCTTGTCTTGGGTCACCCTAAGATGTTTGCAGGTGCTTCTGCACCTTTCTTGCCGCCATAGCTCAGGGGTAGAGCGCCATACTTGTAATATGGATGTCCGGGGTTCAAATCCTCCGTGGCGGCTCGCGGATGTAACTCAGTGGTAGAGTGTCTTCCTTCCAAGTAGAAAGTCGCGTGTTCGAATCACGTCATCCGCTCTGGCCCGATACTCTAACGGGCACTCTGTACAGAAAAAACTTCTCGTCTTAGAATGAAAATCAAATCTTTGTTTGTTGCTGGTGTCATGGCCGCTTCGGCTGCAACGCCCGCAATGGCCCAAGTTACTAGCGTATCGCAACTTCGCGATGTGCAGCCCAATGAGTGGAGCTACCAAGCGATTTCTAATCTGGTAACCCGGTACGGCTGCGTTGCAGGTTTCCCTGACCAAACCTTCCGCCCTGGTCAACCTGCGACCCGTGCTCAACTGGCCGCACTGACAAGTGCCTGCCTTGACAGTGTTGTGGCGTACCAAACTGAAGCTGACGCTCAACTGGCTGCTTC
>Ga0114963_10000641_pt1 | contig 23616 bp, 25 predicted proteins | sample C_131016_EF_Meta_FD_87019 | JGI IMG/M metagenome (GOLD analysis project Ga0114963, IMG submission 87019) | Freshwater microbial communities from Lake Croche, Canada to study carbon cycling - C_131016_EF_MetaG | ecosystem: Environmental > Aquatic > Freshwater > Lake | place: Lake Croche, Canada...
ATGCGCTAACGTAAAACCCGAACCTAATTTATTGTCCCAAATTTTTGCCCAGATTACTTCCCTAGGTCGTATTCATAAGAGTTCCACAAATCCTCTCCCTTCATAAATTGGCAAAGGTATTGATCTGTTGCACAAGTTTTCCGTTGATGTTTTCCTTCGGGTACGCCTTGAGTAATTCGCTTCCGTATACAATAAACTTACCCGGGCGCTTCTCAATTCGCAGAAGCAGGTTTTTTGACTTGGCGATCGCCATTAAAGATTTGTAGTCAATAGAACTAATGTAGCCGCTCCCATCTGCCAAAATGGAATAAGACTCTTGCTCAAATCCTTGGCGAATTTCGCTAATCCACCATTGATTGTGTATTGATCTTTGATCACCAAGCTTTTCAGAAAACAGATAATTAATGTTCTCTTCGAGCTCATCACTGATCTCTCGAATAATGTGCCACGCATGAATTGAAGTGGACGCATGATGAATAAAGTAAATCAGCACTTAAATACTGATAATTGTAAGCAGAATGGCTATAGTAATAGAAAATTATAGAACAAAAGTTTTATTTTCATCAGCACGCACGCTTCTTAGTACTAATAAACAGTAGATGAATGTTGCCAAAAACGTACCCAACACAAATTGATATTTCATGTCCTGCATGAAGTTTCGCAGCACACGTGATCCAAACTGTTGAGATGCCAAGGTGAGGGCAACAAGCGTGAGGGAGAAGACCGTGGCGGCAACAGTAATCATGGAACTAGCGATTGCCGAGAGTAAGGTCAGAGCCCCACTCGCTCCACCGTAGTAATTTACTAAACCTAATCGGAGTAGAGGTTCGTCGAACCCTGCTTGATCTAAGCCCACGATGAGGAATGCTAACGCAATCGCCGCAACCATCATCAGGGCTGGAATGAACCAGTAGCTAGCGCGGAGCGTATCGCGCAACATCAACCACTTATGGCTTTTCATCTACTATACCTTCGCCAAAAAATGAGGTCAAGAGCAGTAATAATAAGTATATTGGTTAGCTTCAAACCAAAGAGATCTAACATATACTGCCACTATTGTAATGCCCAATCTATTTATTGTTTGATATCTTTCTCCATTCTCTTCATCACATTTAAAGCCAAATCTGGTCTATCAGTAATTATACCATCAATATTTTTTCTAAATAATTTTTCTAGTAATTTTTCTTCATTAACTGTCCAAATATAGATTTCTTTTTTTAATACTTTCATTCGCCAAATAAATCCTAATTTTAATAAGTTAAAATGAGGTGACACAAAATCAACTTTGGTTTTAAATACTCTATATTCTGGAAAAATTTCTGATACCATATAAATAAATTTCCATACTTTAAAATCTGGGGATTTTAAAAGCAATCCAGTTTTAATATTTGGGTCAATAAATTTAATTTTTGCTACACATTTATCATTAAAAGACTTGATAATAAATTCTGAATAATCCAGATATCTCTTAATAAGATTTATTATATCTTCTTCATACCCTTCCTCCTTAAGTTCTATATCAAGCTTAATTTTTCCAAAACAAATACTTAATATTTCTTCCATTAAAGGAATATCAAATTTCTTACTTTTTGAAATTTCAAGCAGCTCTCTATAATTCAAATTTGCTAATAATTTTCCATCAATGGACTGATCATGGTAACAAACTAAATGTTGATCTTTAGTTTTTCTTACATCTAGCTCCGCCATGGGAATTCCAAGAGATATGGATTTTTGAAAAGCTTGAACAGTGTTTTCAATTTCTCCTAGTTGTGCTCCTCCTCGATGTGCAATTATTAGGGGCAAGATAAGCTGGGGAATTTTCAAGAAATTTGTCCTAAAATTATATACTAGATTTAATTTATTATTGTATTACCAGTTGCTCGGCAGGACTTCCACAAATCCAATCAATACATTCGGCAGTTGTCATCAGAGATACATGAATATTTTGAAGTTCTTCAAGTCCTTTTTCATAAATTCCCGAAACTGCATCAGTCACTAACACAATGCGGAAATCTCGCATACTTGCGCCATATATAGAAGCACGGGGACAATTGGGAAAATTGCAGCCGCAGAATACTAATGTGTCTACGCCAAGTGTGTGGATGTGTGATTCCAGAGAAGTTTGATAAAAGGCATCCCAGCGCGGTTTATACATTGCCCATTCTTGATTACCAAGCAACTGAAACTCACCTTGAAGTAACCTCTCTGTAGCAAGACGAATTGATTTGTTGGGTTTCAATTCATCAAGCAGTTCCGCACCAGTCGTACCAGGAGCCACAATTTCTATATTATTCTCAATCATCTCTTTACGACAAGCATCAACGTTACTGCCATCTGGTAGATAAAGGCGAATTACATGAATGATAGGACACTTAACAGTACGAAATGTATTAAGTAATTGCAATATTTGAGGCACTTTTTTATATGTTCCTCGAATTTTTGCTGGAGCATTTATCAAAGTAAAATCGTTTTGTACATCTATAGTAATAAGTGCAGACGATAATTTTTGAGGATATGTATATTTATTCACTGATTGACTTCGCAAAGACTTACAAAGAATTAGGTAGCAACTTAACTTTTAATTATAATAAAAAGGTTTTCAAGTCCTACGTCCTCACATGGGAAAAAGTCTCATTGATAGGTTAACCTGGTATATCCAAATAGCAACCGCGGAAAAACCCCAAGGAAAACTTATCACTGGGGAAAATATAATACTTCCGTGACAGGCGGAATGTTTCGATAATTTTATATTATAGATTAGAGGATTACTTCAATATTTCATTGTATTGATGGCAAATAAAAACTATAGTAAGTATTAAAAAAGGATTTAATCATGGCAGACATAGAAAATATAAAATTTGGTGATTTACTTGAAAACGCTTTGAATGAAGCACTTAAGGATAGGGGCTATCTAAATATTTTAATAGCTGGGAATACAGGTGTTGGAAAAAGTACACTTATCAATTCTATATTTCAAGGAAACTTAGCCGAGACTGGTATAGGTAGACCAATAACTCAGGAAATAAGAGAAATTACAAAAGAAGGGATTCCTCTATCTATTTTCGACACAAGGGGTCTTGAACAAGGAGAACAATTAAACAAAATATTAAAGGATTTAAGATATTTTGTAAAAGAACGTTGCCAAGACATCGATCCAACAAAACATATTCATGTAGCTTGGGTTTGTATCTTGGAAGATTCATACAGAGTTGAAAAAGGAGAAGAGGCATTAGTTAAAATATTGGAAGATTTTAATGTACCTGTTATTGGCGTTATCACAAAAGCTAGGTCGGACAAAGGTTTTCGCGCCGAGGTACAACGAATTCTTCCATCTCTTATAAATATCGTTCGGGTTCGGGCAATTCCAGAAGACCTAGATGATGGACATATTCTTCCTACTAAAGGACTTCCAGAATTAGTAGAGTTAACGATGCAAGCTGTCCCAAAGGCTTTTCAGAGGGCTTTTGTAGCTGCACAAAAGGTAGACATTCAACTTAAAAAAGAGCAATCTCAAAAAATAGTAGCATTAGCTGCTGCTACCGCCGCAGCAATAGGTGCTGTACCAATACCTTTTGCTGATGCTCCTATTTTAGTTACTACTCAGATTGGAATGATTGCTAGTATAACAGCCACCTTTGGTTTATCAATTGATCAAAGTTTTTTTAGCTCGATATTAGCTAGTGTTATTACTGCGGCAGGTGCAACGTTATCGGGAAAAGCTATAGTAGCAGAGTTATTTAAGTATTTTCCAGTTGTTGGGACATTTGTTGGGGGTATGATCTGTTCTGTTACTGCTACTGGATTGACTACAGCTTTTGGCACTGCTTATATTGAAGTGTTAACAATTTTGTTTATCAGCAATAATGGAGAACCTCCAACTCAAGAAGAGATTCTCAAAGAGTTTAAAAAGAAATTGACTGAGAATTAAGCTAAAACACATTTAAACCCACATTCCGCAGGTTGCTCAAACCAATAAATAATATTTTGTTTATTACTATTGATATTTTAGCTTAGATACTGACCTCCGCTGACACCGGTGGGCGGGGTCAGAAAAATCTGTAGGGAATGTTCACAACTAAAATGGGATTGCCACAGTAGGTTGATCAGTACTTACAGCAAATGTAAATCTATTAAGCTACAACTTAAAAACCAAAACCCGTGCGGGGCAGCGAGAGAGCCCCCTGGGTTTGTAGCTTGTCCGGTCTCAAATTGCTGTAAACAACCAATTCCTTTAGAAATGAATTACTCAATAGCCACTAAAAACACTGTCAAAGACATAAAATAATTAGGAAGACAGAATATGGTAAGCCTTATTAAGGAATGTAATTAATTTGTGAGAAAGATCCCCCCTGTTGATCTCGCCCGTGAGTATAAAAAAATTGAACAAGAAGCAAATAAAGCAGTTTTAGAGGTTCTTTCTTCAGGACGATATATAAATGGACCTGTTGTCATGCAGTTTGAAGAAGAATTCTCTAATTATATCGGTGTACCATACACAGTGTCATGTGCTTCTGGAACAGACGCTTTATATTTAGCCTTGCGCTCCTTGAAAATAGGGCCAGGTGATGAAGTGATTACCTCCCCTTTCACCTTCATTGCGACAGCAGAAGTAATTACCTTGACGGGAGCTACGCCTGTATTTATTGATATTAAGGCAGAAACTTTTAATCTTAATCCAGAATTACTAGAAGCAGCAATCACACCCAAGACTAAAGCCATTATTCCTGTACATTTATATGGGCAACCAGTAGACATGACTAGAGTGATGGAAATTGCCGAGCGTCATCATCTTCATGTTATAGAAGACTGTGCCCAGGCAACAGGCGCCACTTGGCTGGGAAAAAGAGTAGGGAGTTTTGGGGCTCTAGGCTGTTTCAGTTTTTTCCCTACGAAAAATTTAGGGAGTTGTGGCGATGGGGGAGCAATTACTACGCATAACCTCAGTTTAGCCCAGTCTATAAGAATGTTAAAAGAACATGGTAGCAATAAGCGCTATTTGCATGAAGAAATAGGCGTAAATAGTCGTCTAGATGCTTTGCAAGCAGCTATTTTAAGAATTAAACTATCCTATTTAGATAGTTGTAATCAGGCCCGTTGCCAGATAGCTGCATCTTACCAAAAATTATTACAATATCTACCAGATGGAATTATTCTACCTATAGATCCATCGGCTGGAGGTCATGTTTGGAATCAATATACAATCAGACTAGTAGAAGGTTCTAGAGATAAGCTAAGAGAATACCTAGAAAGCAAAGGCATTATCTCAATGGTCTATTATCCCATTCCACTGCATTTACAGCCTGTTTATCAAAACCTGGGATATCAACAAGGGACATTGCCTATTGTCGAAAAGGTCGCCCACCAAGTACTCTCTCTACCTATGTTTCCTGGGTTACTATTAGAAGAACAAGAACAAATTGTCTATGCTCTTAAGGAATGGCGTTAGGGGTTAGGGGTTAGGGGTCAAACTATGAACAAGAGGGAAACTTTCGCTAATCGTACTATCGCTGGCACCAAACTGGCTACTCTTTTGAGTTGTTATAAAAATCAACCGGATGGTCTAGTTTTAGCGCTTCCTAGAGGTGGAGTTCCTGTGGCAGTGGAAATAGCCAAAGCTTTATCATTGCCTCTAGATCTTTGCCTAGTGCGTAAGTTGGGGGTACCTAGATCTAGAGAATTAGCCTTAGGAGCATTAGCTTTAAATGGGGTACGCATTCTCAATCAAGAGATAATTAGACATTATCAGATATCTCCTAAAACGATTGAAATAATAACCGAGAGAGAGAATCAAGAACTCCTGAGGCGAAATCATCTCTATAGGGGAAATCAGCCACCCCCCACCACCCTCAATCGTACTATTTTTTTGGTAGATGATGGAATAGCAACGGGAGCATCGATCAGAGCAGCCATCAATATTTTAAGCAGCCAAAGTCCTAAACAAATTATTCTAGCGAGTCCTGTAATTCCTCTCTCTACCTATCAGACTTTACAAACAGAAATTGATCCGATATTTTATCTAATTTTACCTGAAAATTTTTACTCACTGAGTTTCTGGTATGAAGATTTTACCCAAGTTACTGATGAAGAAGTAGTTACAATAATGGCTTCTTATTTGGGGTAGAGTTTTTATTTTATTTATTAGTGTTGCCAATTTCTCAAATCTATAGCAACAATTCCTTTCGGAGTTTTGTCTTTGTTGGTTTGATACAAGTCCAAAAAACTTTTTCCAGTTATTGGCTCAATTAAAGTTGCAGGGAAGAATTGTCGGAAATATTTGACTTTTTGCATTTGACAATCGTTGTCCAAATTTAACATAACAGGATCAATTAGTTCAAAATTAACCCCTATGGTATTCCAACAGGCATCAAAATCATTAGGAGTTTCCTTTTTTGTAACGAAATTCCCATTAATATATAGTACAGTAATTAGCCATTGAAAGTAATTTTAACCCAGCTTCGAGTCCTTTAAGAAGTTTTTGGAGATGTGGTGTAAATCCAAAACGCTTTTTAAATTCTTGCCAACTTGCCCAACGAATTCCTGGCGGTAAATTTCCTAAATCATTAAATTCTGGGATCATAAATTTTAGGCGAAAAATTAAGACATTAGAATTATATTAGTTTACGAAGAGAACCAACACAAAACTAGGAAGCGGTGAGGTTCTCGCAGTTCCAGTAAGGTAGAGACTCTAAATAATTGGCTGTGAGAGCAATTACAGCCAATGTAAATCTCGTTACGCCACAACTTAAAAACTAAAACCCCTGCGGGGAACCCCGAGAGAGCTTCCTGGTTAAGCAAGCTTATCTGGTCTCAAACTGCTGTAAATAAAATCGAGCTCAATGCAGACTCACATAAAAACTCGCTGTGCATATAGTAAATGCCAATATGTTTAAGGATAACATAGCATAGAGATAGAAAAGCAAAACATGATCGATCTATGCAGACCAGCAGCAGCAACAACAACCCTGAATCTTTAAGTGGAGACCAAATTCGTGAAAAATTCCTTAAGTTTTTTGAGCAACACGAACACAAAATTCTCCCAAGTGCATCTCTGATCCCAGAAGATCCCACAGTTTTATTGACCATTGCAGGGATGTTACCCTTTAAACCGATTTTTTTAGGACAACAGAGTCCCCCCTCCCAACGTGTAACCACCTCTCAGAAGTGTATTCGCACCAACGATATTGAAAATGTAGGACGTACAGCTAGACATCATACTTTTTTTGAGATGTTGGGGAATTTCAGCTTTGGGGATTATTTTAAAGAACAGGCCATTGCTTGGGCTTGGACACTCTCGACTAAAGTCTTTCAACTCCCTATAGAGTCCCTTGTGGTCAGTGTCTTTGGAGAAGATGAGGAGGCATATAATATTTGGAGAGATCAAATCGGCGTAGCCCCAGAGAGAATTAAAAGAATGGGCGCAGATGATAACTTTTGGGTCAGTGGACCAACCGGCCCTTGTGGACCTTGTTCTGAACTCTACTATGATTTTCACCCAGAACTAGGTAATGAAGGGATTGATCTAGAAAATGATAGTCGCTTCATCGAATTTTATAATCTAGTTTTTATGCAGTACAATAGAGATGCTCAAGGACATCTCACCCCCTTAGAGAATAAAAATATTGATACAGGGATGGGCTTAGAGCGGATGGCACAAATTCTGCAAAAAGTCCCGAATAACTATGAGACTGATTTAATTTTTCCCATTATTCAAACAGCAGCCGAATTAGCCAAAATTGAATATAGTAGTGCAGCTGAACAGGTCAAAGTATCTTTAAAAGTAATCGGGGATCATATTCGAGCAGTAGTACACTTAATTACTGATGGAGTGACAGCTTCTAATATAGGCAGAGGTTACATTCTCCGGCGGTTATTACGCCGCGTGGTGCGACATGGACGCTTATTAGGTATTAATGAGCCCTTTACAGTTAAAGTAGCTCAAACAGTCATTAACCTAGCTCAAACAGTCTATCCTAGTGTTAAAGAAAATCAAAAACGCATTGAATTAGAATTAGAGCGGGAAGAACTTAGGTTCTTAGAAACATTAGAGAGAGGGGAAAAAATCTTAGGGGAAATACTGGAAAATTCTCTTGGGGAAGTCTCAGGACTAGATGCCTTTCTCCTCTATGATACTTATGGCTTTCCACTAGAATTGACAGCCGAAATAGCATCTGAGAGCGGTTTAACAGTTAACCTCCAAGAGTTTGAAGCGGCTATGCTAGAACAAAAAGAACGCTCCCAGGCTGCCCATCAAACTCTAGATTTAACAGTACAAGGTTCCCTCGATAGTCTAGCTCAAGAAGTACATCCTACAGAGTTCTTAGGTTATTTAGAGTCACAGTCCCAAGCAGAAGTAAAAGCCATTCTCAGAGAAGGAAAGAGGGTTACAACAGCCGAAGCAGGTGATCAGGTGCAGATAATTCTAGATCAGACCCCTTTTTATGCCGAGTCAGGCGGACAAATAGGCGATCAGGGCTATCTTTTAGCCCAAAATCTCATCATTCGCATTTTGGATGTCCAAAAGGAATCTAATATATTTATTCACTTTGGTCGGGTAGAACGTGGGCTAGTCCAGGTAGGAGATATTCTCAACGCCAGTATTGATCTGGCTTGTCGTCGTCGCCTTCAGGTTCATCATACAGCTACCCATCTCCTCCAAGCAGCACTGAAAAAAATAGTTGATCCCAATATCTCTCAAGCAGGTTCTCTGGTCAGTTTTGAACAGCTACGCTTTGACTTTAACTGTGTACGTGCCTTAACTAAAGAGGAAGTAGAAAAGGTAGAAGCTCTGGTTAACACTTGGATCAATGAAGCTCATACTACAGAAATATCAGTTTTACCCTTAGAAGAAGCTAAGGCTAAAGGTGCTTTGGCTATGTTTGGAGAGAAATATGGTGCTCAGGTGAGAGTGATCGATGTTCCAGGGGTTTCTTTAGAACTCTGTGGCGGGACTCATGTCAGAAATACAGCCGAAATAGGTCTTTTTAAAATCATCTCAGAAAGCGGAATCTCTTCGGGTGTCAGAAGGATTGAAGCTCTGGCTGGATTTGCAGTACTGGAATATTTAAAAGTTAGAGAACAAGTAGTTAAGGACTTAACTGATCGCTTTAAAGTAAAAGTAGAAGAAATCCCTGATCGGATTACGAGTTTACAGATAGAGCTGAAAAATAGCCAAAAACAACTAGAAACAGCTAAACAGGAACTAGCGATTATTAAATCCGATCAACTCCTATTACAAGCAGAAAATATCGGAGGGATCAAGATCTTAGTAGCCAGTTTAGAGGAGATAGAAACCGAAGCACTCAAGGTGGCCGCAGAGAGACTACAACAAAAATTAGGCGATAGTGCTGTAGTTTTAGGTTCTAGTTTAGGAACAGATAAAGTTAACTTAGTTGCCGCTTTTAGTGCTAAGGTACACAAAGATAAGAAACTATCAGCAGGTAAATTTATTGGAGAGATAGCTTTACTATGCGGAGGGCGTGGTGGTGGTCGTCCAAACTTAGCTCAAGCAGGGGGACGCGATCCTAGTAAACTCGCATATGCTTTAGAAGTAGCTAAAAAGAACCTTAGAGAGAGTTTAAGTTAATTGTCCATAGAAAATAAGATTAAAAAAGTCAAAGAAGCAGATTCTGCCCAGAGTCTGTTAAATGCAGTGAAAAACCTTGCTGCGTCCCGCGATGTAGCAGCTATTCCTACCCTCATTGAAGTTCTGGGTTACAATAATCCAGGTGCGGCTGTAGCGGCTGTAGATGGCTTAATAGAGTTAGGAGAAGTGGCAGTAGCTCCTATTTTGAGTCAATTAGATAGTTATAATTACGGTGCTAGAGCTTGGGCAGTTCGCGCTATAGCAGCTATTGGCGATAGCAGAGGACTAGAGTTACTATTAGATTCAGCAGAACATGACTTTTCTCTTAGTGTAAGGCGTTCAGCCGCTAAAGGACTAGGAAATATTATTTGGGAACAATTTCCCGTCACAGAAGTGCTCAAGATACAGAAGTTAGTCTTGGACTCACTTCATAAAGTTGAGCAAGATTCTGAATGGGTAGTTCGCTATGCTGCAGTAGTATCTTTAGAGTCTCTTGCTAAAACTACGCAATATTTATTAGGGAAAGAAATATTACAACATCTACAAAATAGGCTAGATTTAGAACCAGACATGACAGTAAGATCTCGCATTAAATTAGTCTTGGAGAGGATCTCGTGAAATATTGGCGAGAAACAGCAGCCATAGCTAACCGTATTCTGACAGAATTAATCCATCGTCGGCGGAATTTGATTTTTTGGTCGGTTTTTCCCCTGACACTTCTCTGGATTAATGCGGTAATTATTTCTGAGCGTACTAAAATACCCCTGAAAGAAGCTATGACTTATATTGCCCCTTCTTCTTTAGTTGGGGCAGCACTCTTTTTTAGTTGTCTAGGTGGTTCTGTCTCTACAGTTGTAGCTGAGAGGGAGCAGAAAACTCTCAAACGTCTTTTTTTATCTCCTTTAAGTGGTTTATCATATTTTTTGGGCATTTTTTTAGCTCATCTCACTATAGCCTTCGTACAAACTGTTTTAGTATATCTGATGGCAGCTAGTTTTGGCTCTCAGTTTCAAGGTTCTCTGTTTCTAGGTATTTTAATTCTCATTCTCAGTGTTATTTCTTATGTGGGAGTGGGCTTTATCTTGGGAACTCAATTAGCTAAACGTACTGAGGATGTTAATACTATTATAGCCACTTTTGGGGTACCTCTTTTGATTATTGGAGGTTCTTTTATTCCAGCTCGTTTTTTTCCTAAAGTGCTCTTAAATATGGCTCAATTTGACCCAATCTATCATATGAATGAAGCCTTAATTGGGGTCTGGTTTCGGGGCAATACTACCATAGAAGAAATAGAGATTCACTTCGACTTTTTATTGATATTTTCTTTACTAATGTTACTATTTGGCTGGCTATCTTATAAGGGAATGCTGATAATAGAGAGGAGACTATAAATGCTAGAAATACATAATCTGTATAAAAAATATGGGGATAGACCAATTATTCAGGGACTGAATCTTGTTATTAAATCTGGGGAAGTATATGGACTATTAGGTCCAAATGGCTCAGGGAAAACAACAACTATTAATATGATTTGTAATCTCTTAAAACCAGATGAGGGAACCATCACAATTAATAATAGACATCCTCGCCATTTAAACAAGGCTCTCTTAGGAGTAGTACCGCAAGAAAACTTACTCTATAAAAGTTTAAGTTGTCAGGAAAATCTAGATTTTTATGCAGATATTTATGGTTTAACAAGACATAGAAAACAGAGACAAGTTAAACAATGTTTAGAAGCTGTAAATTTGTTGGAGAGAGCTAAATATCCAGTAGAGACACTCAGTGGAGGAATGCAGAGAAGACTGAATATTGCTGTGGCTTTAGTTCATCAACCTAAATTATTGATTTTAGATGAACCAACAACAGGACTAGATATAGAATCTCGCTATGAAATTTGGGATCTGATTCAAAAATTAAGTAAGCAAGGTATGACCATTTTATTAACTACTCACCTCTTAGATGAAGCAGAAAGACTATCTAGTCGCATTGGCATTATTAAAACTGGTAAGATTATAGCTGAAGGGAGTTTAGATGAGTTGAGACAAATGATTCCTGCAAAGGAAATTATCTTTCTCAAGGTGAAAGAAGAAAAAGAAGCGGTGCGAGTGATTGAAGACCTAGGTTGGAGATATCGTTACTATAGACAGGAATTGGCAATCTTACTGCCTCACTCTCTAGAATTAAGAGAAGTTCTCCATTATTTTGATGGACTATCTATAGAATCTATCTCTCGTCAATTTGTTAGTCTAGAAAATATTTATTTAGAAGTAATGAATCAAAGCTACAGTTACTATGTCTAAAATATTTTTACTATGAATATCAGAAAAAAAATAAGTCTTTTTTTTATAGTTCTTTTAGCTCTGTGTATTATTATAGGTTGTCAATTTAGCCAGGTAATTATGGCTTCAAAAAATGAATTCTTTCTAGTCTATCCCCCAGATGGATATCAAACCACAGCCCAAAGTATTTTCTTTCTTGGAGTAGCTTCTACAGGAGATCCAGTCTATATTAATGAACAAACTATCCCTAAGACTAAAAATGGCTACTTTGCCGCTAAATTTTCTCTCACAATAGGACAGAATACATTTAAAGTAACTAATCAAGGACAAGAAAAAACACTCACAGTTGTTAGAGATAGCAATGTTCCAGAACTACCTCAAGATGCAAGTTTTCTAGCAAATTCCCTCACCCCTCAAACTAACATAGAACGCAATAGCGGCGAATTAATTTGTTTTAGTGCAATTGCTCCAGAAGAAGCCACAGTTACAGCCAAAGTAGGAAAACAAGTCATCCCTCTTTTTTCGCAGTCCAATATCAAACAACTGTCTGCTAATTCTTATGTTTTAGTTGATTCATCTGCTCCACCCCCAGTTGATTCCTTTTCAGGGCACTATAAAGGATGTAGTATCTTTAACGAAAATGAAATCCCTACTCCGCTAGAAGTACTATATGAATTAACTTATCAAGGGACAAAAATAACCCAAAACAGCCCAGGTAAAATTAAGATAATCTCCCAAAAATCTCCAGAAGTAGTAGCAATTACGGTAGATTCAGCCATTACCCGCACAGGTCCATCTACTGACTATTCCCGTTTAACCCCCTTACCGAAAGGAACTTTGGCTACAGTGACAGGAAAAGAAGGGGATTGGCTGAGATTAGATTATGGCGCCTGGGTAAAAGCGCAAGAGACCACAATAGTCAAAAATGCTGCCCCTGTTCATTCCCTCATTAGGGGTATCTATTTGCGTAAAACACCAGGTGTTACGGAAATACTTTTTCCCCTAGAGGTTCCTGTCCCCTTTACTATACAACAGAGCGATAATCTTTTCATACTTCACTTATATAATACTACTGCTCAAACCGATATTATCCGTTCAGATTATGATTCTTTCCTCAAAAGAATCGACTGGAAACAAACAAGTCCTAATAATGTAGAGTATATTTTCCGACTCACCGCTAAACAACAATGGGGTTATAGTCTACGCTATGAAGGAACAACCCTAATTTTAGCCCTCAGACATCCACCCATAGATGTAGACCAGAATAACTCACTTAAGGGAATCACTATCTTACTAGATCCTGGACATGGTGGAAAAGATTCTGGTGCGTTTGGACCAAATGGCTACGCAGAAAAAGAAGCGACCCTGATTATAGCTAGGTTTCTCCAACAGGAATTAATGCAGCTAGGTGCAACTGTTCAATTAACCAGAAGTTCCGATACTTATATATCACTTGAAGATAGGGTTAAACTGATCGAACAGATCCAACCCACCGTTTCAATTTCTCTGCACTACAATTCCTTACCAGATGGCGGCGATCCAGTTAAAATAATGGGAGTTAGTTCCTATTGGTATCATACTCAAGCAGAAGATTTAGCTTCCTTTTTAGAAAACTATATTGTGCATCAACTTAAGCGGAATTCCTACGGAGTCTACTGGGATAATTTAGCTTTAACTAGACCCACTATTGCCCCTTCTATTCTTCTGGAATTGGGCTTTATGATCAATCCTGAAGAGTTTGAATGGATTCTCGATCAGGGGGAACAACGTAAACTTGCTCATACTATTGCACATGGAATACAGGAGTGGTTTGAACAGGATTAAGTCTTTTGAGCTTCATTTTACCAAAATCTCTTTTAGGGCTTCTACCAACTGTTGATTTTCTTTAGCCGAACCTACAGAAGTTCTAAAATAACAGCCATCTAATCCCTGTTTTAAGCCAAAATCAGCTACATAGATCTCTCTTTTGGCAATTTTTTCTACTAACTCTTGGGAAGATATACCTATAGTTTTAACGAATAAAAAATTAGTAGCTGAAGGATAGACAATTAATCCTAAATCTGTTAAATCATTTTTAAGTTTCTCTCTCTCTAGGTATATTTTTTTTAGATTTTCTTGAATATAATTTAAGTCCTGTAAGGCAGCTTCTCCTGCTATTAAAGCTAATTTATTGACAGGAAATAACTGGGCTAAACGGTAAAGATAATCTATAGTAGTGGCATTGGCTACAGCATAACCTAACCTGATTCCTGCTAGTCCAAAGCTTTTAGAAAAACTCCGCAAGACTAACAGATGAGGATATTCTTCTATTAAATCAATGACTGTTTCTCCTGCGATTTCATAGTAACATTCATCTACCACCACCAGACAATCCACCTGTTTTAATAAAGAAATTATTTTCTCCCTAGAAATTAAATTAGCAGTTGGGTTATTAGGATTAGCGAGAAAAATAACCTTAGTTTTCGCTGTAACTTGTGATAATAACTGTTCTATTTCTACATCAAATTGAGCATCTCTCGGCACAAAAATAGGTTTCCCACCTACCACATTTGTAGCAAATTCATAGACAAAAAAAGTAGGAATCGGTAATAAAACTTCATCTCCAGGAGAAACAAATACTTTGAGAATTAATTCAATTAAATCATCAGAACCATTCCCAATGATTATCTGTTCCGATTGAGTACTTGTATAGTGAGCGAGAGAATCTCTCAGAGACCCCCCCATTAAGTCAGGATAGCGATTAATTTGAGAAACTGCCCCAATTAAAGCTTTAATAACAAGATCTGAAGGAGGAAAGGGTAACTCTCCCTTATCTAAACGCACTGCTTGAGTGGTTTTCGGGAGTCCAGGCTTTTTCGAGGAGAGAAGATGGACGCAGGGGTTAATCAGAGATTCTAGAGTACGTTTCAAGATCCTAAGGCTTCTATCAGATAAGAGATATCCTGCACAATCATATCACAACCTAGCTTTAGTAGGCTTTCTGAAGTAGAAAAGCCTGTTAAAACCCCAATAGAGAGACATTGAGCTTTTTTGGCTGCTACAACATCACTTCCTGCATCCCCAATATAGGCTACTTTCTCTGGCTGTTCTAAACTAAAGTCATCTCTTAGTATTTCTTCAAGGGACCGTTGAGGAGAAATAGCTTTATATAAAATAAAAGGATGAGGTTTACCCAGCTTAATCTTATTTTTAAGATATTCTTGGGCTATTAAGACTTCATCATAAGTGACAATGCGTTCAGGGTTAAAATACTCCAATAAACCCATCTTGGTTAAAGGTTCTATTACTTCTCTACGCGGTCTTCCTGTGGCGATACCTAAGTCATAATATTGAGATAGAGTAGTCAGAATCTCTTGTATTTTTTCTACTGCTAAAACTGTTTGATCATCTGGTAAAATAAAGCCCCTCTTTCCTTCATACCATTCTTGAAAAAGTTCATAACAGAATGTCCATAATTCCTCTAAACAAATCAGATCATTTAACTCTCTCCCTAGCACTTTTTGCGAAAAAGGAATGAGATAATCACTCACGGCTGAACCTTGTAGAGATTTAGTTTCTTGCCAAAATTGTTCTATGATTGAGTTGTCAAAAATAGCTGTTTCTTTGATTTGCTGACCAAGAAACTCTAGTTGTTCTCCTAAAGATAACTCTTTGGGTTCTATTACAGGGAGAACCTTGCCTAAACTACTTATTAAATATAAACAGACCACAAAGTAAGTTAAATCCCAGTTAGAATTAACAGCACGTTGTTTTAACTGTCTGATAAAGCTATCTGAGATAATCAAATTACCCAATTCTAGAGCTTGACTAGGCGAGTTAAGAGAAATAGTAAAAAAATCCTTTAAGCCGAGAAAATCAGGACTTGTTAACATCTCCCAAACCGTTAAACGGGAAGTATTCCAATATTTTCCCTCACTTGTAATCACTCCATCTAAATCAAAAACTAACAGTTCTAAGTTCTTAAGCATTTATTTTAAATTTAACCAATTAACGAGAGCTTCAATGTCTTACCCCGCTTTAGTGGGGAGAGATAGAATCTAAGTACTTTTGAGTTTAACTGTGGGGGAATTGAGACTTTTAAAATAGAAGAAACTCAAACCAGAAATAAATAGTACATATAGAATTAATTGTAGCCAATAGATCACCTCTCGATAGCCAAAGAGAGCTTTAAAAAGAATCCCAGGAAAATAATGATCTGGTAAAATCTTGCTAGCATCCCATACTTGAGAACCCAAGAGACAAGAATCACTAGATAAGCACCAATTAGCGTATGTAGGGTTTAATTGAGTTAAGAGAGTAACAGCAATATTAAATTGATTCAAAACCCCTATTACCAGTCCACCGACAATCAAAATCAAAAAGACTCCCATCACTTGGAAAAAGCGACGAATATCTATTTTTACACCCCATTTAAAGAGTAAGAAAGCCAAAAAGACAGCCGAAAGTAACCCAGCAATTGCGCCAATAGTTGCTCCTTGCCAGCCATTTTCAAATTGAGATAAAACAAAGATAACAGATTCAAAACCTTCACGTAAAACAGCGATAAAAACAATTAAAAATACACCTTGTTTCGCCTTATCTTCTTGGGCAATACTCTTTTTAATAGCTGTTTCTACCTCAGATTTCATGGATTTAGCTTGTTTACTCATCCAAACTAACATCCAACTTAATAACACAATAGCAATTAAACCTAAAAAAGCTGCTAAAAATTCCTTTAAAATGGGGCTATAGGGGTTAGAAGACTGTGCAAATCCTTGGAGGACTCCAGCTAGGAGAAAGCCGATTAAAATACTTGCAACAAGTCCACCTCCGATACCTTGATACACCCAGCGTACTAAATAAGACTGACCAGCTTTTTTTAAACAAGCGAGAACAATTCCTACAACCAAAGCTGCTTCAAAACCCTCTCTCAGGGTTACTATATAGACAGGTAAACTAGCAGTAAAATCTAACATCAGGCGCTAATATTCACTTAACTTTAAGTATATATTTTAACAAATTAAGATTCCTTATTCTTCGTTTTTCTACACCCTCCGGGCGGCTACGCCTATATAGTATTTTTTTAATACATAATGCACTGAAAATTTTTAATTACAATTTATGTAGTAATCAATCAATTTATGCAGTAAATCAAACGGTGGTCACTCAAAGTGGTAGATGGACCTAGTTATCTGTTAGGAATATTTCTGGTGTAAATCTCAAATATTTACAGTACATAAAACAGAATGATCTACAAGTCCAATTACACCTATTTGAATGAGGCATTTTATGATAGTCAGCGAATATACAACTGTTAGAACTTTTCTGACACATGTTGAAGCAGAAAAAGCCGTGTTAGATCTGCAAAAAGGAGGTTTCGATTTGCAGAAAATTTCTATTATTGGCAAAGACTATCAAACCACTGAACATATACGCGGCTTCTTGACGTGGAAAGACGCAGCGGCTACAGGAGCAGGAACTGCAGGCTACTGGGGAAGTTTCTTCGGCGGTTTATTTGGGATCTTAACAGGTGCTGGCATACTGTTTATTCCGGGAGTTGGTCCTGTTGTTGTTGCTGGACAGGTTGTGGGAATACTGGCAGGTTGGGTTGAAGGAATGGTCGTTGGTGGTATAGGTGCTGCTGTTATTGGCGGTTTGGCCGGAGCTTTGATTGGACTTGGCATTCCTAAAGACAAAGCGCTGAAGTATGAAACTGAAATTAAATCGGGCAAATATGTTGTGCTAATTACTGGTAGTGAAGAGGAACTAAATAAAGTACAAACAATACTACCACAGAAAGAGTCTGAGGTCGATCAAGTAAAACTCTCAGATAAGTTTATTAAACCCAATTTTGTCGAAGTCTAGATTGGGACTATTTAATTCATACTTCATCTGATGAAGAACCGCCCTTAGTTCCAGTTTGATAGTTATCAGGGATGTCTTTGCTCTATTACTTTTTACTCATTTTTTCTAAGGCTCGTATGTTGAATACAATTGAAATAAATAAGTCTATACCACCTGAACGATGGGGTGAATTTTTCGATCAATTTTCAGATGGTAATCGTAAACGACATATTTCACTCGAAATCATCGATTCAGAACTCGGTGACCAAAAACTGATTCAGAATGCACCTTTGCTAGCGATAGTTTATGATCGTCCTGGAAAGGGAGATGATTTAGTGATTGAAGTGGGTAAAGATGAAGTATTCTATGCTCACACAGTCCATTTACCAAGGGAAGTTTCAACAGGACAGAACTCAATCGGTGAGATTATAGCCATTTGGATCGCTGATGCGGGTGGAAGAAAAACGTTAATCCAGCTAGAAGCTAGTATTTAATCTACAGGACAGTTTGTGGCTGACAAAATTATCCACAAGTTCTAGAAACTCAACAGACTAAAGGAAACAACATGAGTACTGCAATTGACAACTTCACTAAACAACTCCATGACAATTTAGAAGCGATTGATGAGCGAGTAAAATCCCTAAAAGAAAGCATTCAATCTGTACCGAAAAAAACTCAGACTGAAATTCAAGAGAAATTCAATGAAGCGAAAGCAAAGCTAGACGCTAAAAAACAAGAATTTGACGAGTATCGGGCAAAGCTTAAAACTCAATTCGAGGAAAAAGAATCCCAGGTAAAGTCGAATGTGGAGGAATGGAAAGCCAATCGGGAAGTCAAAAAACTCGAACATCGGGCAGATAAAGCTGAAGACTATGCCATTACAGCAATCTTTTTAGCAATCGCCACGCTCGAAGAAGCCGAAAAAGCCTCATTGGAAGCAATTTCTACCCGACATGATGCCGAAACTGCAGCAGGAACTACGAAAAACCCGAAAGAGAATCTTACAGCCCATTCTCATCAGCACGGCCTCGACTGTGGACATACAGCTATCAAGCATGACGGCCACGTTGATTACCTGCATGATGGAGAACTGCACCACCACAACGGTGAGCAGATTGAAAACCATGTCCTGCCAGTGAATGCAAACAATCCAGAAAGCTGCACGCCAAAACACAGTTGCTCTGGGCACGACGCTACGCATGTGCATGGACCTGGCTGTGGACACGAAGCAGTGCCACACGGTGATCATATTGACTATCTGGTCGATGATCACCTACACCATCGGCACGGCGACCATTGCGATAATCACGGACCTGTAACCCTCGTTTCCAAATAGGGCATTAACTAGTATATAGCGAAAGATTAAAAGCTAAAACGCATTTTCTATGCGTTTTAGCTTATGAACTTTGACGATTTTAACAGCATATTATCGAAATTGACTTACTTGTCCTGCCAGTTACAGCGTTGAATACTCCGGAGTGGAAGAAAGAACTTGGCATCGCCTCAGATATGACGGCCTTTGCTCCGATTATTGTGGGTGTCCCAGCAGGCGTTACACCATCGGTGCCTCGTAAGGTAGCAGAGATACTTATCTGGAAATAGATATGGGGGTAATATAATATATTGAAGAAAGGTAACAGTTTAAGACGGAACTAAACTAATAATTGTATTCAGGAAAATTGAAAAAACAGTTGAGAAGAAAATAAATGAAAAGAGAATTTGAACTATAATAATTCCTCTCATATATGTTTTATTTGCATTTACATCACTTACAGAATAACCCAAAGAGACGGTAAATGCTAGGTAGAAAAAGTCTAAATAGCATGGAAGATCTGTTCCTGGAAAAATTAAACCTCCATGCATTCCACCTTCATAAGGGATACCATTTTCATCTTCAGCATCATAGAAAAGCCGACAATAATAAATTGCAAATTTGGTGATTATCATTAATCATGACAAAAATACCGCAAGAATGCTAAGTGAGAATGGGAATATATGATCAACTATGTCCTTGCGATTGTTTATTATGGAATTTAGTAATACTCCAACACCCAAGGTGCTAAGAAATGTCACTAGAGCTATCATTAAAATCAGTAGCCTTCGCTTTGGTTCAAGTTTTTAATTTTTTCTCTTAGTAAACTCTCCATCGACTGTCAATATCAATGTAAATGCCAATATTAGGTATAAAATACTACCAATCACCCATGACAATAATAAGGAAATTTTCCAACCTAATGGACCAAAAAAAATTAAAAATATAAAAATAGTAGTAATTACAAAAATCAAGAAACGATTTTCTTCACTAAGGCTTATAGCATATCTTTGGAATTTATTTATTATCATAAAATTTACATAAAGATTAATTATTACTTTTTGTTTTGACAATGGAGAGCACTTTAAAATACAAATACGGGTTCAATTACTCACATCTATAACATGACCAAAGGCACATTTAAACATTAGGGTAGAACAAAACTAACCAAAAGGAACTAAGAATAAGATGTTGTTCCACCAATTGTAAGATAAAAAAAATGATATCTTAAATCGAACAAATATATCAAGGAAAAAACTATAGCAGGAGTCAGGAGTCAGGAGTCAGGACTCAGGAGTCAGGAGTCAAACCCTTTCTCTGTCTAGCTTTGAGGATAGTATAATGTATCTTACTCAATTGCACACCGCTATAGTTCTTTTTCTAGCTGTAAATAATTCGTTGATAGTTAGGGAGATTTCAATGAGTTCCTAAGTTGATCCTATTGATAGGGAACTCGGTCCAAGAACACTGGCTGTAGAACCTATTTCTAAATTGAGTCCGGCTCCCTGACCACCACCTATACTGTAAATTGGGCTCTGTTGAGCAAAAGTTGAAAGAGCTGTCTTAACTATGTCCGAGCGTTACTTTCTCTTTTAGTGTATTTATTTATGTTTTAATATTTCAGGAGCAATATCATAGACAATAATATTTATTATGCCCGTAACCATAAATTGAACCCCAATAGCTGCTACAAATAATCCCATAATGCGTTGAATAATATTTAATCCAATATCTCCTAAAACTCGCTGTAACCATTTGCCAGCTAAAAGAACAATTAAATTCACAAAACTTACTAAAAAAATCATGGCTATAAGTCCTAGAAATAAATCACTGTCTTTCTTAGTTTGCGCTTCATTAGCATGAAGTATAACGTTAGCTATTACACCTGGACCAACCAATAAAGGCATAGCCATAGGAATTACAATTTGGCGATATATAGATTTAGCTTCGTATAAATTGCTTACTTTTTCCTTGACAGTAGTAATCCCTACCGTACCTGAATCGGAACCATTCACAATATTAATACCAAGAACCAACAGTAAGATACCCCCTGCAATCCGAAAAGAGTTTAGAGTGACTCCGAAAAAGTTGAGAATTGATGCCCCTGTTAACATAAAAATTAGCAGCAAACCCAACACAGTAAAAGATATAAATAAGGCTAACCAACGTTGTACAATTCGATTAGTACCAGATACATAACTAATAAAAATTGGCAGCATTCCTAAGGGATTTAACAAGGCAAAGAGGGTAATAGCAAAATTTCTTAAAACTGACCATTCCATAAAATTAATTATTTAATTACAAATATTAAAGCCCAATATTTATAGGACAGGTAACATTCCTGTCCTATAAAAAACACTACAAAGAAAGTTACAATCTAGTGACAACTACCTGAATAGTTCTTCCCAGCGAAGGTTAACTTGATCTTGGAATAATTTTCTGAGATGGTAAAACTTATAGGTGAGCCTTTTTTAGTTTTTCCAGTAAAGGTATTATTACTAGTCAATGTTGTTGTTGCTGTATCTACGATTTGAGCTTCGGGATTAGAAACAGATTCACCTTCGATATCAGTTAAAGTAACTGTTTTTTTAGTCTTGTCGATAACCAATAAATCTGTTTCAGATACTGTAACTTGTCTTTGTAAAAGAGTAACTGACACTGGTTGCTTTTGGCTTATAGAAGAATCATCAATTGTCGAGGTGTAGAAATAGTAACCACCTTTTTTGCCTGCCTTTCCCGCTACACAGATAATCCCATCATTCAAGCTAGGAGTTTCAGCTAAGGTTGGCAAGGCTAAGTCAATTCCGAGAAGTGCAGTCAAAGTTGAACAAACTAGAGCGCTAGAAAGGTTTTTATTCATAGTAATAGTTCCAAGATTTAATTTTGCCACTAGAAAAGAGATACTATTTATTCTTGAAAATCTTCCCATTTATTGTAATAAGGTTAATGATCAAGAGTCCAGATTGATAGGACTTTTTCTGAAGATTTTTGTTTCATGACCTTTTACCTGTTTTCTGAATAATTGTACTTTATTGCACTATCTGTCAAATACCCTCAATTCAATCACTAATACCATTTTTCTAAAAGATTGATAGAAATCCTAAAACCAATAGCGCGGCGGCGCCGTGCGAGGAGGGTTTTATTTCTGCAAATATCTCTGTAAGTCTACCATTAATTTATAAAATTGGTATAAAGCGATCGGCAAAGCCAATCTGCCTCCTAGTAACCCATTGCCCCCAAAAATAGTGCCGAAGGAAAAGCAGAACTGGCTAAACTCTTTTCTGCCCATTCTGATAAGCTTGAAAAAGTTGTCAATAGAATTATTATGGAATCCATTACCGTCTGGCAGATTATCCGGCCAAACTTCCATATTGGTTGGAATTTATTTCTAGCCCTTTTGCCTCTCCGCTTTAGGCATTTATTTGGGGCGGTTTGAGAGGTTGAATAGTTGGGATATTGTCACAGAACCAGAGAAATTATTTCATCAAACTGTTGAAGATATAATAGCCCATTTTCCTATAGAGGTGATGCTTATCACGTTTGTAACTATTACAATTCTTTACTATAGTGTTAAATTTCTAAACCTCACTCTTCTGCACTCCTTTAAAAGACATCGCAAATATTAACTTCACCCAACTCATTGAGAACAATGTGAACCCTTAACTAGAGTCGTGGTAGAGTGGTATATATGGTTAGGAGATTATTGAGAATGATCCGAACGGTATTAGCAAAAGTAATTATCACACTGGGAGTAAGCTCAATTCTTTTTATCTATGGAAATAGCCGGGCGACTGCTGAAAGTAAATCTTCTGTTGTTATCTCCCAAAAAGCAACATCAATAGGAACAGATTTACAAAATGCCACTTATCAGATACCTGAACTAGGTCAAGTAAAATTGACAAATGGACTATTTCAATCAGGTGATAAGCCAGAGATAGTCGTTAGAATGAGCAAACAATTTGCTCTAGGTACTATTAATCCACCTGATGAAAATGATGCAGCTACTGTTCTTTGGGTAACCCATAAAGGAACCAAACCTTCTTTTTATTTAGCAGTATTTTTGAATCAAAATGGTCAACTTAAGAATGTCGATACGATTCCTTTAACTCATGGTTTTCTCGTTAAAAGCATAGCTATTAATAAACAACAGATTACAGTTAAGATGTTGAAGTATGGACTTAACGATCCTCCTTGTTGTCCATCAAAAGAAACTAGTGAGACTTACTCATTTAATGCTATCTCTGGGAATTTAATTCCAACCTCTTTAGGATTACAACTTCCTAATCCAGACGGGGTTCAAGTAAAAGATATTTCAGCCCCAATGCCCATTAGAATTAATAATTTAGGTTCTCCTTTTCCTGAAAACGAGATAGAAATTCAATTTTAAGGTTTTTGACTGACATATTTTTTCAATTCTTAGTTATAGCTTCTTGAAGTTGCTCAGGAGTTAAATTTGGAATGATGTGCAAAGGTAGAGGATTTTGACTGAGAGTAGAGATAAGCTAAAAAGCTCCTAAATTGCGTAAAATGATAATAGTTGAACAAAAAAAGATTAAAAAATGCCAGCAATAGGTTTCCTGTCCACAGAAGAAAAAAATAATTTGCAACAAGCTTTAAAA